>UMCQ01027042.1_pt1 | contig 19351 bp, 18 predicted proteins | sample 1964271 | NCBI WGS metagenome assembly UMCQ01 (sample SAMEA4835972, study PRJEB28245) | human gut metagenome | biome: gut microbiome; material: fecal sample | place: Denmark | collected 2008
GTCGGCTTGAATCCCGCCGGAAGCTTTTCAGAGCTTGCACAGTTGTCGTCCTGGTCGGCAACGGTCGTCGTCAACAGAGCATCATTGGCGTTGCACGTCTTCTTCACTTCGCGTACAAGCTGCTGTCTGTCAAATTTCTTCGCTGTAAATTCAGGGTAGGTAGCCATTTTCTTCAGCATGGCTTCAGATGTCTTCTGCAGATGTTCCCGCTCTTCCTGAATGAGGTCAACGGCGCTTTCCTTCGAGAGATTGTTGCGTTCAATCAGAACGCCAGTCGTCGTGCTGATTGAACTGATCAGCATGACGACGATAGGCACGATACCTACGGCAACAAGGACACTGGCTATCCACTTGCCGAGTGACCGGTATTTTGCATATGATGTATTGTTGTTCATAAATTATACGTCCTTTCAATAATATTTGGTACAACAATCCTTACAGACTTTATCGGACAAATAATTATGAAATTTTATGCAAGTAACATGAAAAAATATCGAACATAAAATGAACACCGTCATTTCAATTACAAATTTCACTCTTTTTAAGCTAACGTACAGTTATGTATATACATAAAAGGCGACAGACGCCATGCGCCTGCCGCCTTCGCAGCTGCCGTTTCATTCCTTTTTCAACTTACCGTATGAATACTTCAACCAAAGCTTCTGTCTGAACTTACCAAAGCGCGTATTCAGTCTCAACTCAAATGTCCTCATCAAAATCCCTCCCAGCAAAAACCAGTGACAACAGATTTTGACTCATCAAAAGCAATGTCGTCCTGTCTCCCCCAAAAGCCAGGCAATCAATGCTTTACATCTGAATCATTGTAGGCCTACAAATATAATAACGAAACCGATCTATGAATCTGAACGCTTATTCAGAAAATTTCCAGCATCCTTGAGAAAGCTCACGACAATTGCGGACAGAATCAGGCTCAATGGAAATGCAGTGATGATGCTGATGCTCTGGAGGTTTTCAGTAAATTTATCAATCTCAGATATTAATCCTATACATTAGATGCAAAAAAAACAGTGACACAGCATTGACAAATTATAAAATAATTTATATGATTATAACCAAGTCAACAAATTTGAAATAACGTTATATATTTATTATAAAAATCATTTAATATGTTAAAGAACAGGAGGAAAAACATGTACGATACAAATCTAACAAGAATTTCATTACCTTCCAAAAAATATTGCTACCTTTTGGGTGTAGCACAATGCGTGTTTACTTCCAACGTTAGCCTTGTCATAGAGAACATCTTAAAATTATCAAATGACAGCAATTGGTATAAGTTAATCGATAGCGAAGCAGGTACTATTAACAGAGAAGCTGACAAAACCATCTCAAAAGTCTCTGGTCCAGAAATACATGACAAATTCAAAAAAGTAATTTCCATGCGTAACCGAATTATCCACGGATTCCGTTGCACAGACAACAAAGGCAGACAAATTCTCGGAACTAAAGAAAAGGGTAGTGGAGTACAATTTTATGTAGATGAAAAATACCTACTTGACTTCATTAACTTGAATAATGAATTATACGATGCATTAGACGAATACCGCAACTCACACCAAGAAGGATACGAGAACAATATTAACAACGCAACAAAAAGTATGTGACTATCTCTATATCCTCTTCACACCATTGCCACCATAGAAGTCATCATACACCTTGCTTATCTCCTCCAGCACCTTGTCACTGGTATAGTTGATGGTTCTTCCATGATTTATTGCCCGTTGGAAGTTGACTAGTTCATACTTGAAACCTTCGCCTTCGAGTTCATAGAAGAATCTCTTGTTTCTGTTCTGGTCCTCGTATCTTATCTCAAAATAGTCCGTCTTCCACCAAGGGGACGGAACATATACATAACCTTTGGTTCCGGAGATTATCATCTCTCCTTCGGACTTTACACCTTTTCCTACCTTGGCTGTAGCAACGGCATTACTGTAAACAAAGTCCATCCTGGTGAAAAGGTCAAAGTAACTGTCAGTTTTTCTGGTAATTATTCTCTTGTCAACATAATCTGTACCCAAGATCTGGAAAACGGGCAACAAAGCCGTCGCACCCCAGGCATCCATGGAGTTCCAGATATTGTTTGCAGCATACTCCGAAAGTTTCGAAATCTCATCAAGGCTTGTACAGGTCGTCTCAACAGAAAACACATCACCTATTTCACCACTCTTAACCATGAGTAGTAAACGGTAATATGCCGTCGAATAGGCTGTCTTTATACCCGACATTAAAACACAGTTATTCTGTCTGGCTGTTTCCAACAGTTTCTTCTGATGTTCTGAACCTATTGCCATCGGCAAATCACATAGGACATGTCTGCCGTGATTTAAGGCATAATCAATCTGTTCATACCTGTCTTTCACGTCGGATTCAATAAAGACCGCATCAGATTTCTCAATCAACTCATTGAAGGAATAATCCGGTAGTTCTCCAAGCCGACTGTCATGTTCGGAGCCACTGGTACCGACAATGTCAATCCCATTAATTGCAACAGCCTCATTTGCAACCTTCCACAAACGTTTAGCTTTGCCGACAAGGCCTAACTTAAGGTGATTATTTTTTGATCGTATTTGGGTGCTGGATATTCCCTTGGTCCTTTCCAAGTAGACGACTTTGCAAAATTCAGACAAATAATCGAATTTTCCTTGCCAGTCAGAACCGATTGCAAAAATATCAACGCCGAAACGATTGATGTCATCAATCTTTTGACCCTCATATTCTTCAATAATGATCTGATCTGCCAAGCCCGTTTCTTTTACACCTTCTATCCGTTCCATCATTGATTGCTGAACGTTTATTTTGCCTCTGCGAGAATCAAAGTCATCGCTTGTGACGCCGACAATCAAATAATCCCCAAGTTCTTTGGCTCTTTTCAAGATGTTTAAATGACCTTGATGAAGCATGTCAAACGTTCCATACGTTATTACTTTTTTCAAAAAAACACCCTCTTGTAAATCGATCACTGATCAAATATGTCTCCAAAAGATATTTCGCTAGCATGGTTATGAGGATATCGTTCTTCTTCAGGCGGCATTTGCATATAGTCTTTACCGTATGAAATGATCAACTGTTCTTTAAAATATTTTGTAGCCAAAAATTTATGTCCCTCAAATTCCAGCTCACATAAATCATCATATAATTTGTTGGGATACCCGAAAAACGCATTATCCTCAATCCCCCATGTATAGATTCTTGACAGTTCCGTATCCTTTTCATTGTATTTCTTTTGAATTCTGTCCAGCCTGTCAAACAACCTGTCTTTAGGAATCAGATCCAGCATTCTGTAAAACAACCTTTTAAACCAACTATATGAAGTATATTTAAATATTTTCGAATTGAGCGCGTTTCTGATAACATAGAGTTCAAACTTATTCAATAACCTTCTTATGGTGCCATCAGGAATATTGTCATATATGAACAGATCCATAAAAATACCGTCACGTTGCTTTATATGCCCTTGACCTTTTCTCCTGAATACAGTATTTTTTCTTCTTAATTTACCATACCCAAACAGGTAATTCGGATCAGTTCGATGCTCTTGAAAAAAAAATTTTGAAGTATCCAAGTCCTTTTTGCATGCTTCAAAAAACTTCTCATATTCATCTCGCTTAAAAACAACGTCGCAATCATCATCCCATGGAATAAATCCACCGTTTCTTACGGCTCCTAAAAGCGTTCCGTACATGATTGAATATTTGATATTATTTTTTCGACAAATTCGATCAACCTCAATTAACATCTCCAATTCAACCTTCTGCAATTTTTCCAATAAGTCTTTGGTGATTTCAAAACTTTTTTCCATCATTTTTCATCCTCTTGGCACAGCTTCTCCAACATGTAGTTGTTTATTTTGAATCCGCTATTCTCTAAATCAAGATGTTTTCCATATTTCAATTCATCATTGCCAGCTATAATGTCAACAATATTCTCAAGAGAATAATCAGGTTCACTGACAACGTTGCTTTCTTTTAACTCATTTAAAAGATTTTCTGCACTACGCTTAGAAACAAAATTTGTCAATTTAGGAGCATCTTCCAAAATGATCTTTCCGGTATACTTATAAAGTTCAGTCATGCTTGAAGTTTTGTAACCATAGTACATATCGGACCAAAACATCGCATAGTGCATGCTTGGATTAGTATCAAGCACCCCATAATCTCCATTTACGAATTCATTCATTATCTCATTGTACTCATTAACCAGATCAGGTAACATGGATGTCAAAGTCTGCTTCATCAAAGGGTGCGGTCTCCAAATAACAAAAGCTTTCTCGCTATTCTCTTTAAAAAAGGCCAATGTCTCTTTAACTTTATCAAGGGTTCTGGATTCAAAAATCTCATCTAATGTCGTATTGTATACAACGTTCACTCGTGATTTGATTACTTTTCCTTTCCAATCATCCGGCATCGGCACATTGTCCTTGCTTAATGAAAGAACTTTGTCTACTTCAGGACTTCCCAGATTAATCAGTTTCTTTTCCATAGCTTTTCTGACCACGATAGTTTCCAACCCTAAAATGGTTGCATATTCAGGCGATGCTTCTATACACCTCTTGACTGCATCATCTGAACTCTGAACGGTATAGTCCGCATAGTACATTGCCGATTTAAACGATGCCGAAGATACGTCATCAACCCACTTGTAATAAGGAACATAGACCAGTTTTTCGCAATATTTCTTTAAATTCCAGGAATAATATCTGCTGTCGACTCTCGTTACCAAATTGGTATTATCATACGGATTGTGAATATAAATTATATCCGGAAGATCATTTTCCAAATCATATTCTTCATCGTTAATCGTATTGACATATTCTGGAAATAAATCTCGTTCATTTATTTTATTTTTTTTATCCTGATTGCTATCTAGCTCGTAATATGTGATTGGTACAACCAACGTCTCACAACGCTCATCTTTATTCGCAGCCATCCAGATGCTTTCCAAAGAATCCCACATCGAAGCTTTATAAGGCATAAAAACAACTTTATAAATAACACTCTCAGAAATCAATTCTTTCAATCTCTTCGAAATTCCCGCAGCATCCTCAAGATTGATCTTGCTTACCGACTCTTTAAACTTGTCCAATAATTCAAGATATTCTTTGTTCTCAACTCCGTCTGCGCATTCTTCCAAAACAGCCATATTGTCGCTGCACAGATTGTTGATTTTTGCTGAAATGTAACTGTTTCCTTTGAAATTTCGAAACATCTCCAAACTGGATAAAATATCGTCCACGCATTTTAGCAATTTTTCCGATGTTTTATTTCTCATATATAAAAGCCTCCCCTGATCTGCGATTAAATCAAATCGCGTCTTTGCATATCTTCAAATGCCTCAAGCTGCTCATTACCGGTCCAACCGTAAAATTAAGTATACAAAATCCCTCCTAAAACTATTGAATAATCTCATCTTCATCTTGAAATTTTATTTTGCAAAACGGTGCGTGCGGCTGGCGCTCATCTTCAGGAGGAAGCTGCATATAATCTTCGTATATGTACCTCAACACATCATCATATTTTTTCGGAACATAGAAATCATGTCCCTCAAAAGTCATCAAAGTTCGATCCAAGAACCATTCCTTAGGCATGCCATACCTTTCTTTCAATGGCAATTTGCGCTTTCTTTTATACAATTTCCCCATTGCGGGAAACAGCAAGCACCTGACTTTGTTATGCGTATTATTATTGCTTTTAGCAGTATATTTGGTGATTCGCTCGTATACGTACGACATCGGGATCTTTGACAGCAGCTCATAAAGTATTTTTGCAAAGCCCTTTGAATTGTATTTTCCTACTTCTGAATACAATGTCTTTCTCATAACAAAACAATCAAAATCTTGCATCATCTGGCCGATAACGCTTTTTGGGACATCATCCATCGGAAAAATATCAACAAATATTCCGGTCTTGCACTTTATGCGTTCCTGACCTTCCCTTATGAATATGGTATTGCTTCTGCGTAGTTTGCCGTACTCCCAACGATATTCCGGATCAGTTTCATGATTTTGAAAGTAGCATATCTCAGGATTCAGTTCACTGGAAACCTTTTTAAATTTTTCATAATCTTCGCGCAGTATTCCTATGTCCGCATCATCATCCCAAGGAATAAAGCCCTTATGCCGAACCGCTCCCAAAAGCGTTCCCGTAAAAATAACGTAATTTATATCATGTTTCCGACACACTCTGTCAAAATCAATCAACATGTCAAGTTGAGCCAACTGCATCTTTCTAAATTGTTTTGGAGTTAATTCCTTTGCTGACATCTTAATTCACCCTTATCAGATAATTTCTCCATTAATGCATACCCTTCGAAAAGCTTGATATCCTCTTTCGTAGTTATTTTGATATTCGTTTGATCTCCGTAAGCATAATTAACGGTATCCCCCAAAGCATACATCAGACTTGTAGTATGAGGTTCAGTCTTATCAACGATTCCCTTATCTTCCGCTCTTTGATAGATATCCAAAAGATATTCGAATCTGAACCCTTGCGGACACGCAATTTGAATGTACTTATCGCGATCGACAAATCTTTGTGACGTATCATCTGAGTCACGACTTCCAAGCAATTGGTAGCATGGAGTGGCAGTTACCGCACTCCCTTTTTCCTTGGTCATTTCAATTACGGCAGAAACTATCTTTTGGCTCGTAAATGGCGCACCGCCATATTGAATATATATGTTATCGTTTAATGAAATTTCTCCACCGTTAACCATCATTTCAAGGTGTTTGATCCCGTTCATAACGGAATATTGGAAAGTTTCTCCGCCTTCAACTATCCACTTGACCTTGCTGATGTTGTTTTCTCTTACCATATTTTTGCAATAATCGATCCAATCACGATGGCAAACTATCTCAATTGCATCAATCTCTTGATTTTTTTGAAAAATATCACAAGTATACGCTAAAATAGGCCTTCCCAAAACTTCAACAAATTGTTTCGGCCGATCCAATCCTGTTCTCGACCCAACTCCGCCAGCAAGTATAATTACAATGTTTTTATCCATAATACCACCTTATGCTATTCATAGCTTTCAAGCGCAACGTCTATAAATCTTACCAAATTTCTATACGATGGAAGGAAGAAGAAACTGTCATCTTCCCCGACGCTGCCCTTGTACAATCCCCAACAGAACCAATAGTAAGCACTGATCGGTATGTATGCATAATAGAATCTTCTTTCTTTTTCCGTTAGGTCATGGCCAACATATGCCTTGATATACCGTTCAATCTGTTCATCGTTAAAATCATAGCGACAGATAATGCTGCCTATGTCATTAGCAGCATAATTCAATCCAGCATATTCCCAATCTACCAGGTAAACCTTGCCATCACTGTCATAAATGAAATTCGGCTCATATACATCGTTATGACACAACACAAGTTTATAATCCATCTTAACGGCATCATCTTTGATATGCTTATAGAGACGTTCGACTTTTTCAATCAAGTCAGAAAACTCTCTTTTTAAATTTCCTTTTGTCAACGATGCTATTTCAAGCAACTTATTTCCTTCGACAACGTTATCAAAAATCTTGACATCATCTTTAACGTCAACATCAATGTTGTGAATTCTGTGAAGATAGCTCATAATTGTTTCAAGCTGCTCATCAGAACTCTCCAGGTCGCAATTTTTGGCATCAGTAATATAATGCGAGACTTTCCAGCCTGACAGATCCATCTTGATTACCGAATTATCAATTCCTAGTTCTTTCGCTTTGCTTTGTGCAAACAATTCCGTTTTTCGATTTATCAGATTGCCGGATGTTCCGCCAGGATGGCGATAAACGTACTTTTTTTGACAGCATTCAAATGAAAAAGAAACGTTGGTCAACCCTGCATTGATCACGTTTATATCTGTAATATCATTTGGCGAACACTGCAACGTTTGACAAATATTCGTAATTATGTCTGAATCAATGTTCATTAAGAATTCAGAATCAAACTTCCTTAATGCATCGATATCTTCAAATTCATATATATCATCAGGAGCGTACTCTTTCATGAAAAAAGTCAGATTGTGTAAATGTTTCGCATAAAATTCTTCCCAGAAAAGGTCGGATACGCCAAAATCGTTTATCTCGTTTTCAATAAATTTTCTGAATAAGGCAGAAAAGCCTTCATTCATATAGGCGTGTCCCACCATTGCCATTTTGTCGCTTCCGCCGACATCGACTCCTGTTATAACCTTGGCATCCGAATAATCAATTGCAAATTCTCTAAATTTTCCAGGAATATACATGCATGCTCGATACGATAGATTGCCCGGATTATCATCAAGATAAGGATTCTTTGAGAAATAATGATCAGCACAGCATACGTAAGTGTTGCCTAAATGCTTTCTGGCAACATACAAGCTGTAAAGATTTCCTTTCTTTCCAAATTGATTGTTAATCAGAAGCTTAACCCCATATTTTTGTTCAAGATAGAAGAACTTTTCCTTCATGTATCCGACAACTACATATATTTCATTGATTCCTGCTTCATGCAGCTGTTCAATTTGTCGTTCAATTAAAACATCACCTTTGACACAAAATAGGCCTTTAGGCTTTTCATAGGTGAATGGTGCAAATCTATCCGATTTACCGGCAGCTAATATAATCGCATTCTTCATCAATCCCAACACCTCCTAATTTCTATTAAATGACATCTAGTTTTAACAGTGTTTTCAAAAACATCTTCATATATTTTTTTTCACCAGTTGTAACTCTGAGACATTTTCCGAATTTTCCGATACCGTCATATGACTTAATCAATATACCCTCTTGCTTCATGTTTTCCACCAAAACATCAGCGTCCGTTTTAGGCTTGATAAAAATAAAGTTTCCCGCATCTCCCTCATATTCATATCCCAAGTCAGACAAATTTTTTTTCAAATATTCTCGTCCGCTATTGTGCTTCTCAATCAATTCATCAATCATGCCAGGAGTTTCGATGATCTTTTGCGCAAAAAGCTCCGCAAAAGCGTTCACGTTATGAGGCGTACATAATTTTTGAACTAATTCAATCTCTTCCGGACAACCAACAACATATCCTAATCTTGCACCAGCCATTGAAAATAATTTTGAAAACGTTCTGGTAACTAAAACATGTCTATTGTTTATGGCATATTGAATGAACGTATTCGGATAAAAATAATGATATGCTTCATCCACCAAAATTGTAATTTCCAATTCTCTTGCTTTGGCAAAAATTTCTTGAAATTCCTCTTCAGTATAAGTATTTCCGACAGGGTTGTTTGGATTTACTAAAATCAACAATTGAACATCTTTATCAAGTTTGCTGATTATCCTTTCTGTCGACATTTTCATTTCACTGGTATAAGTTACAGGGATGTAATTTCTGCCATACATTTCGGAATAAACTTCAAACATGGCATACGTAGGCGTCACGCCAACTATCGTGCCACCAGGTTCAGTGAATGCTTCAATAACATACCGTATTCCCTCAGCGGAACCGTTAACCAAACATATATGCTCTTTATCAGTATTTAGATAATCCGCAAGCTTTTCCGAAAATTCTAACGTTTCAGGATATTCTGCCAAAAACTGGGGCGAAACATCTGCTAAGACCTTGTCAATGAATTCTTGAGAAATACCCCCAGGATTTTCATTTAAGTCAAGCCTTAAATATTCTTTTCGACTATTTTGATCAAAAACCCTTTTTAAATTTTTGACGTTTTGATTAACATAATACATTAAATTCATTCCTCCGTATAGTTGGTAAATATGTCTGATATCCATCATTTTATATATATACTTATAAATTTCTCAACACTAACGCTTAATTCAAAAAAGCTGGAATCATTATTTTCAGTGTTCTCGCAATACCATTGCCACAACATATCTATTGTTGGAGTAGGAACGGCAAATAAATCAGAAATATCCTTGATAACCTTTAGTCCATAATTGAAATCTGCAACGAAGTATCTCGCATGCCAATCGGGAATCCAACCTTTTTCAATCTCTAACATTGGCGACTTCAATACCTTGAAAGCCTCGATGCTTCTGATTTTATTTGTCATTTCTCTAGGAGAATGGCTTTCATAATAATCTTGCAATGATTCTACAGATGATAAATCAATCGGTATTTTTGCATAATGACTGTAATTCATTATCTCATTCAATCATTATTTCGGATACTTCATCATTCCACTCCCCGTGAAACATAATATTCCTTAGATATGTTATTCCTTCATGCCAGTTTTTAAAGAGGGAATACAACCTTGATGTATGAAAAATAGAATTTGAAGGTGTAAGAGTCACGGAAAGATAGTTAGGTAATGATTTACATGGCATATCAAATATGGAAATCATATCCCTGCATATCTCTTCCGAATCTCCCCAATGGAATAACGCCCCAACTTCAGGGCATTTCTTCCCAATTGATAAACAGATTTGCCACATTCCTTCAGTCTCACGATACTATGTACTCTTTTCATTCAAAAAAAGTACATTCCTTTTTAAGTTCGGATCCAAAAGAAAATCCAGCCCCACCAAATCCTGGAATAATACCTATCTTCTGACCTTTTTTAACACAAGGATCCATTGCACTCCAAATATTAATTGCAGAATAACTCGAAATTTTTGATACTTCTCTAAGAATTGTACAAGTTGTTTCAACTGACAAAACATCACCAATTTCTCCACTTTTAACCATTAACAATAAACGATAATATGCCTTTGAGTAAGCTGTCTTAATTCCAGACATTAAAACACATACTTTTTTAGCTATTTCAAAAAGATTTTGCTGTACGTGTTTCCCCGTGTTCAAGAGAATATTTAACTTTACCAAATCTGTCACATATATCATTGCCGCTAATCCCAACTATATCAATTCTATTTATGGAGAGTGTTTTATTGGTAAATTTTCATATTTCTCCTACATTAAGATTGCTAATTCATTTTCATCTCAGCAGCTTTAATTGCAAAATCATATATCTTCTTGCCATCCGTCTGACCTATCTTATCTTCCGCTTCATCCCTCTGATATTTCATGGAAAAATCAATCAAATTACCCAATCCGTAGTCTTTTTCTCTGGTTACCTGACAATCAGAAACTTTTGTTTTCAGACCTTCTTCGTCATATATTCCGTTAGACTCAAAATTAGTCTTCTCACCGATTTCGAGCATGATGGTCGGCTTTTTTGTAACTCGATACAGTTCAATCATGCTGCCATATTTTCCCATAAAAGCATCAGACCATGCCATTGCCGTATGCATGTCGTTTGTATCATCAAAGATGCAATTGTCAAGATTTTTGCAACGATTAACCAATCCGTTATACGTTGTTAATAGTTCTGGACAACTGTTAACAAGCGTTGGCTTTATCAGAGGATGCGGACGCCAAATCAAGGAAAGGTCATTATGATTTTCAACAAAATCAATAATATCTCCAATTTTGTCTAACAAAACTTTTCTTTTTTTGAGCAATATTTCAATAGTTGTATCCAACATCATCGTAAACTTTCTGTTACCCGATTCATCAAATAATTTTTCTTTCCAATCATCCCTCAACGGATATTCATATTTGTTCAAGCTTCTTATTTTGTCGTACTTAGGATTTCCCAATACAATAAACTTGTTTCCCTTGTCATAAGAAACAATCAAATCGTTAAGCTCATCATCTTTTTTCTTATAATCATCAACTAATTGTTCAAAGCATTTCCTATACAATTCAGACTGAGCAATCACATAATCTGCATAAACCTCAGCACCACCCATGGTAACCATAACTTCCTTGTCTTCCGTATAAGATACGTAATAAGGCACGTAAATAACGACTCGATCTTTGCACACCAATTTGTTTGTATAATATTTTGGATGAATGCTTGTTAACCGATTAGTTCCATCATACGGATTATGGATAAAAATAACATCTGGATCTATTTCATCAACCTGATTGTCTTGCCATGAAATGATTCCGACGTCATCCGGATACGATCCCGATTCGTCATGAATTTCGGTCAAATTTCCCTCTTGATCTTTATCATAGTACGGAATAGGCATCACATATTCTTCGCAATTTTCATCTTCTTTGGCTGCTTCAAAGATACTTTCAAAAGAATCCCACATGGAATACTTATATGGCAAAAACAAAAGGCGATAAGTTTCTTTTTCCTTTTGAATTTGCTGAAAAAACACGTCAAGCGCTTTTTTGATTAAGTCCGCATTATACTCCGGTGAATTAATCAATTTTTTGTATTCTTCCAATGCCTCATGTTCTTCAGGCGAACAATCGAATGTTTCGATCTCAGCAACCAATTTATTGCATTCACGCAAAATTTTATCAAACAAATACTTGCTTGAACCGTTGAATTTTTTCAAAGTTTCGTTGTATTCTTTTAGTTTATCAACTATTTTGAGTATTTTCTGCTTAATTTTAGCTCTCATAACTCTCCATCACTCTATTTATACAAAATCTGCCAATCACCAACGACCTTTCTCGGCTCATAATCGCTGAGCGGCATTTCTTCAGCAGTATGAATCGCCATTGCCCCGCCATCTTTCAAACGTTCAAGCAACTTGAGCAATAACATTAAATCAAGCAGCTTATCGTTGGTCTTTTCCATCACGATATAATCAAACCGAGCATTCGGGAAACACTTGTCAAAATCTTTATCCCAATCAGAGATGAATCGTCCCTTTTTGGCAATTGCCTCAAGATCGCGTTCATAAGCTTCTACTTCATTTAGACTATAGATATTTGTCCGAAGATTTTTTGATTCTTCTCTGACACGATCTTGAATCGCTAACAGATTGATTCCGAAGCTGCTGTTGATTCCTAAAATATCGACTCTTTTTTCCTTATTTTTAAAATCAAGTCCAGACAGCAAATCTTGATCAACATCTTGTTCAAGCATCGGGTTGATCCCCATGATTCGCTCAAATTGCTTGATTCCTTCCAAAACGATGTCTTCGTCCTTTTCTTTATGAACTCTGTATGCCAAAGCATCCCCAGCCTCATACAGAAGTTTCCCGTTTCTTCGGCCAATCAAAGACATTGCTTTGCTTGAAAATTCCGTGTAGTGTTTTGCCATAAACGGGAAGTATGCCCCGAGCATCGTCGGCATCAAGATTTCGTTTGACCTGGCTAAAACAACGTCTGTGTTCAATTCTGATTTTTGATGCCACAGATACTCATCGCTTTCGGTATCATCAAGTTTGTCTTCTTCGACAAATGCAGGGCACACGGCACCGATTTTTTTATCTGACGTCAAGCATTTCACCATGTTGGAAACTGCTGTTTTCGACAAAATATTTTCCGTTGTCAAAAAAAGGGCGTATTTGCCTTCAATCAGCTGGTATATTACGCTTGGAGCGTTTGTTTTGTGCTTATAGTTAATGACTTTGACATTCTTATCCGCAAGATTATCAAAATAATTTGCAACCTTTTCCCCTGCACCGTCATTGAACAAAACGTATTCACATCTCAATTCTTCGGGAATTGCGGCATTTACCGATTCCAAACATTTTTCAACTTGTTCGACATCGGTATTTGCCATCACTGCAACAGACAAATCATAACGATAGCGACCTTTATCCGTTTCTGGTGCAGGATAAAACTCTTTCATCTGATTGTTGTAATATTCAAACATTGCGTCAGAATCAGGGAAGCATCCGCCCCAAAACAACAAATCAACGTATGCTTCACCGACTTCAGGAATCAGTTCATTTTTGATTATTCCGAGTTTTCTCTTTTTTTCGCTGATTCCATCGAGTTTTTCCAACGTGTCCAAAGCGTTGTCAACTAACAGATTACACTTTAGTGCTGGTTCTTCGACAACCAAACCGGTGACGTTTCCCTTGATTCCGATCAACAACGCCTGCATCGTTTTAACGAAATCAGCTAACCTTTCGTTATCATTTAAAACCATCGAATAAAGCTCATAAGCTGCTTCATTCAATGTCTCGATGCTTTCTAACAGTTTCTTTCCCGTCTCTTTGTCTTTGATCATTTGATTTCCTCCGTACCGTCAGTTTGCGTTAACTATATTGTCTGATAAAATTGTTAATTTTCTAATTCCTGTTTATGTAAAACTCTTAACCATTTTATGTAAATTAAATCATTAAGAATTCAAACATGATCCAAACAAAAGACGGAAGAAAAAATCTTCCGCCCTTCTCTTATTTAGTAATCTGCTTCCAAGCATCGAGCAGCTCGTTCAACATCGTCAACGCAATTTCAAGATGATTTTTGTCTTTATGAATATTTGCCTGAATCAATTCCTGTTCAACAACATCATATGTTGAAATCAGCTGTTGCGGAATGTCACCTTCAATTTCTTTATTAACGCTGAACTTTAATTCATCCACAATGTCTTGCGCATGAACGATTTCATTGTTTGCTGCTTCGATCTTTTTATCCTCGATTGCCATCTCAGCTTTCTTGATGCTTTTGATTGCACCCTCAATCAGCATTTCGATCAGCTTATTAGGAGAAGCACTCATCACCTGATTTCTCAGATAATCATTTTTATGACTAGCGTAAGGATTTGCCATCTCTTCCTCCTTGTTTAATAGTAAAGTTCAATTCTTGAAGAAAGTTCTTTATCGTCAACGTAACCTTTTGCCAGCTTTTCTGCTTGGGTTAATCTTCCGATTTTACGCGATACGTCAACTTTTTGATCTTCAGTCCAAATCATTAATTCCTGATATTTGGCATTAATTTTGTCAACTAATTGAGCTTCATCGGGACTTAATGCAGAAAAATCAAGCGCGTCTCTTCCTTCAATAAGCTTTGCGTTTTTTTGAATAACGTCTTCAATTGAAGAAAGCTTTTTGTCACATTCTTCAAGATTGTCAAGAACTGCTTGAAGAAAAGCCATCGTTTCTTTTTTATCCGCCATAAATCAACACCCTCTGACTGACTAACTATTGCTTGATGAGTTTTGAGACTGGAAGTAAGAGAATTGCGACTGCAAGTTTCCGATTGCCGCATCCAGATTAGTAAACATCGTGACGTAGCGTGCACGCTTTGTTGCAATCTGTTCCGTAATCCGTTCGATCTGCTTGTTGTAATCTTTGATTTCGCTTTGATATGAAGACTTGCGCAGCGAAATGACGCCTTCGCTGCCTGACTTGGTTGAAGTATACCGATCAATTACTGCTTTGAAATCAGCCGTATAACCCGTCCCGGTTTTTTCAGTCGAATACTTGCTTGAAGTGTCAACAAAGAAGAAATCTTTGACGGCATTAGGATTCTTGGCAAGCTGTGCCTTGAATTTCGTTTCATCAAGCGAAAGCGTGCCGTTACGATCAACGCTCAGTCCAAGCGTTGATGCACTGACGCCATTTACTGACTTGCCGCCTAGAACCGTGCTTTGCAGCTTCGATTGAAGCGAAATCAAAGTTGAATCCCCAGCCAAAGCACCAGTCGTATTGTCAGATTTGGAAGGATCGCCAACGTCCATCTTTTCGCTGAGAAAACTCATGACGCTATTATACTGGCTGACGAAATCCTTGACGGCAGATAATTCCTTATCCGTATCATTCGTCAATCCCAACGTGATTGTCTTAGTCGGATCGGCCTTCTTGAGCGTGAACGTAACACCGTCAACAACATCCGTCGGAGTATTGGTATTTCGCTCCATCTCAATACCATCGAGAGTAAATTTAGCATTTTGACCAACAGTCTTTTTAACTTCTGAATCTCCGAATCCAAGACTGTCCTTCAAAGCACCACCAATAGACAATGACCTGTCGCCCATTTCTTCTGATGTAACGACAAGCTGATTGTTGACGATCGTTGCTTTAAGGCCTGCACCCTTTGTTCCTGTAGAATCTGAAGGATCTTTGGCATTATTGATGGCGTTTGCGATATCTTTCAAAGAATCTGTAGCTTTAATATCTAATTCAATCGTCTTAGATTCGCTTCCGTCGGCTGACGCATTCGTGATTGTCAACTTGCCGCTATAACCTAACGCATCTTTGGTTGATATTTTTGTCGTACCATCAGATTTAGAAACGACTCCACCGGTCAATTTGCTTGCCGTTGCAAGCTGCTTAACAACAAGGTCATATGAACCTTCCATTGAATCTGAAGTTCCTGAAATAGTTGCTATCGTATCATCGCTTGAAGTGACCTTTTTCGTTTGATAGGTGGCTGCATCTTGCAAAACTTCAAGTTTGCTTGTCAGATTACCAAGACGGGTACTGATGTCGGTCCAGGCTTGAGACTTGGTATTAATCTTGTCAATCTTGTTTTGAATAACGGTCTTTCTAAGTTCGTCTGATTGAAGCAATTGATCAATTGTATCAGAAGTAATCCCGGTATATTGACCCATGTAGCTTGAAGAACTGATGGATCCTGTCGTTGTATAAGTCGTAATGCTACTCATGATGTTCACTATCCTTTCTTATCTACTGCAATTCCCATTTCATCCCAAATTCTGCCAATCATGTCAAGCATCTTCTTGGAGGGAATCTCCTTAACTACCTTATCTGTCGTCTTGTCCACCATCTCAACGTAAATTCGATGCGTTCTCTGATGCATCTTGAATTCAAGATTGATATTCTTGTTCGTCAGCCGGTCATTGAGCTTCTTCAATTCCTCTTCAATCTGTTCCTTGAACGCATCCATCTCTTCATCGAACTCAAAATTATCAGTATTTGAGTCACCGGACTTTTCCGTCCCACGACGACGGCTCTTTTCATACATATTGAGATGTTCCTGATCACGGCTGACATTTGTCTTGATTGCATTCTCAGAAGGGTTGTAGACATTTGTACTTACCTTCTGCACCCTGTTAACTGCAGCCGTCTGCTGCAACGGCTGAATTCCTTGTGTTCCGTCCAAATTCATATTCTTACCCTCTTTCAACATAACCTGAGCAGTTTCGAATGAAGCTCAGCAAATCCTTTTACTACTCTATCTATATCGACAAATTCAGAGGGCATTTAAATAACATGAATATTAATTTTTCACAAAAACAACAAAAAACAAGCGAGGAAAGTTTACATAATTGTGATTTATGACTGACATAATTTTTCAAGTGTTGCCAAATCAGGATCTTCCGGAGTTATTTGTTTCAATTCATTCAATAAGCCAGCTGCAACTTCATTTTGACCTTGGGAAATCAATGCTACGATCTGAGACTTGACCTGGTTGCCAAGCTTGATCATTTCATCGTTGACCTTGGCTTGTTTTCTTTGATCGAGTTCGACTGATTGGATAATTCGCCTGATCAATGTTTCGGATTCGTTGAAAACATCGAGAGCCTGTTGAAGGTATGCCAGACATTCCCTTAATTCGCCCGATTTTTTAAGCTTCAACGCCTTGCCGAACAAACCGGCAAATCTGATCTCCTTAGGAAGAAGCTCTGATGCTGAATCGCAAAGTTCCGGCAAATAAATGCTTTTGGCATATTCAATCATATTGCGGCAGTATTTTTCGCTTTCGTCCAAAACTTTATTCAAAACCATCGTGCCTTGGAAGATATAACGTTTCCTTAAAGAAGCCAAAAGATAGTTTCTTTGAACTGAGGATTGCCAAACGTTTTCAATTTCCGCTGCAAACAATGGAATTCTGTCAAGATGATTTTCTTCCTTGGAAACGATTGCGCCGACCGATTCTTCAATCTCCTCAAACGACACTCCTTCAACGTATTTTTGCGGAGGAATCCCGTTTTTGACGCAGATTCTGACGAGATCTTCGTTCGGATACGCAAACGTCGTTTCATCGCTCAATGATTGTTCCAATTCGTCTTCTGAAACTTTTTTTCTGGCATGCTGCTTGATCCAAAGCGAATCGCTTGAAACGTCGATGGATTCAATCAGCTGATCAAATTTCTCCTGGGCAGTCTCGGATTCAATTCCAATATCGACTCGATCAAGCTGCTTAAAGAATTCCTTGCTCATGCTTTCATCACGCATGAAAGAATCGCATAAAAATTTTACCGTTTCCTTGTCTTCTTCGTTAATGGACTGCCTTAAGCTAAAATCTAAAACATCGCTTCTTTTTTGTGAGCAAATATGCCAAGGAACGTCCAAAATCATTTTTTTGATTCTTTCGTATACATTATCTTTTGAGCAAAAATTAAAATACATCATCACCCATTTATACATGATTTCTTCGGTAATGTTTCCGGCAAGAAAAAATGACAATTCGCTTGGCTTTTTTGAAATTTTCTCGCAATATTCCAATGCCTCAAAGTAAATATGAATCCAATCACTTAATTTTTCAATGCCTATTTCAACAAAATCCCTTGTCAGCACAAAATTGGCAGCAGCTCCTTTGTAGAAAGGATTTTTGACGTGTTTTAAGAATTCAGCAACACTTTCATCAAGCTTATGCCACATTTTTAATCGTGCATAGCCCATTATTTCATAAAGAAAAATCTCAACCCAATCCGAATTATTCCAATCATCAAGTTTACGCTTTCTGAGTTCAGACACTGCTTTTTCTGCCAAATTCAGCATTTCCTTATCATCATCGCCCTCGCCCGCGATCTGCTGCAGCCACAGGTGAAGGTTGCCAGGATTCTTTTCAAGTTCTTTATCCATGATTCTGCGATTTCGATCAACTTTTTTGCTAATCGTTTTTCCGATGTATCCAACATGATGAATGAAAGTTTCTTTGAGATGATACGTATTTTTATAAACGATTCCTACAAGATTTTCATGAACGGGATCAATAAATTTTGATTTTGAACCTATTTTACCGATTCGTGCAAATAACGTATTAGAATAATCAATTTGTGATACGGAACTATAACTGTGTTCCATCATCGAAACGCGATCATAATTCTCATAAAGCTCTGGTTTTGAGAAAAAATCGATCAAAGGTCCGACGTCATCAAACCATTCATCGTCATCCAGATAAATCAGCCACTTGCCGCGCGCTTCTTTGAGTCCGGCATTTCTTGCCTTGGCAAAGTCGTCACACCATTCGAAATGAACGATCTTGTCGGCATATCTTCTTGCAACGTCAATTGATCCGTCAGATTTTTCATCACCAACCGTATCAACTGCGATGAACTCACTCGGTATTTGCTCCAATAATGGCCTGAACGATTCAAAGCACTTTTCGACCGTATCGATTCGATTTGAAACCAACATTGAAATTGTTACCAGACAGTCTGTCGTATTTACTCTTGAAAAAAATTTTTCCTTAGGTAATTCTTCAATCCATGTCTCCAAACTAATCACCTCTTCTCTTAATGTATCGAAAAAAAGCTGATAACCTTAAAGAAGGATATCAGCTTTTTCTAAGTTATTTCAAACTATTTTCAATTTTAACCTTGAAGCAAGTTCAAAACTGAGTTTGGCATTGCATTTGCTTGCGCAAGCATTGATGTCGCAGCTTGAGAAAGAATGTTGCTCTTCGTGAACGTCA
>UMCQ01028547.1_pt1 | contig 18725 bp, 16 predicted proteins | sample 1964271 | NCBI WGS metagenome assembly UMCQ01 (sample SAMEA4835972, study PRJEB28245) | human gut metagenome | biome: gut microbiome; material: fecal sample | place: Denmark | collected 2008
AATCGCATACTATTATCATTATAGCACACCTATACGTGCAACACAATAGAAATTTATGAATTCTTTTTAACAAGCAGGGATTCGCCTGTCATTTCCTTTGGTTTTTCCATACCCATAATTTCAATCAGTGTCGGTACGATATCACAAAGCTTTCCGCCTTCTTTTAATGTATACGCTTCATCGTAGTTTACAAGAATGAACGGAACCGGATTGGTTGTATGTGCCGTAAACGGTTCTCCGGTCTTATAGTCAATTAACTGTTCTGCATTTCCGTGATCAGCGCAGATAAACATAGTTCCGTCAACTTCCTTTAATGCTTCTACAGCCTTGCCTACACAGGTATCTACAGTTTCAATTGCCTTTACAACGGCAGACTCAATACCGGTATGTCCGACCATATCCGGGTTTGCAAAGTTGATGATAATAACATCATACTTATCTGAACGGATAGCAGCTGTTAACTTATCGCAGACTTCCGGTGCACTCATTTCCGGCTGTAAATCATAAGTTGCAACCTTCGGTGACTTTACAAGGATTCTGTCTTCACCCTTGTTTGGTTCTTCTACACCACCGTTGAAGAAGAATGTTACGTGTGCGTATTTTTCTGTCTCGGCAATACGGGCCTGTGTCTTGTTGTTTGCTGCTAAAAATTCACCAAATGTATTGGTAATCTTTTCTTTCTTGAATGCTACATACTTATTGCCGATTGTTACATCGTAATCTGTGAAGCATACATAGTGGACTTTCTTTCTTGCGCCTCTGTCAAAGCCTGTAAATTCATCATCGCAGAAACATCTTGTGATTTCTCTTGCTCTGTCCGGTCTGAAGTTAAAGCAGATAACAGAATCTCCGTCTTTAATCGTTGCTAATGGCTTACCATCCTTCTTTACAACAGTCGGCACAACAAATTCGTCTGTTTTTCCGTCTTCATAAGATGCAGCAATAGCACACTTTGCACATTCTGCTTCATTTCCTTCACCCTTTACAAGTGCATTATAAGCAGCTTCTACTCTGTCCCATCTGTTATCTCTGTCCATTACATAGTAACGACCCATAATAGAAGCAATCTGTCCAACACCCAATTCCTCCATTTTGTCGGATAACTGGCTGATAAATTCTTTTCCTCCGTCCGGTGCTGTGTCACGTCCGTCCATAAAGCCGTGAACATAGACATTCTTAATACCGTTTCTCTTTGCCAGTTCCAGCAGGGCATATAAATGTGTAATGTGGCTGTGCACACCGCCGTTTGATAACAGACCGAATAAATGTAAGTCTGAATTGTTCTCCTTGCAGTTTTTAATTGCGCCTAAAAGTTCTTCGTTTTCAAAGAAATCACCATCTTCTATTGCTTTTGTGATTCTTGTCAGTTCCTGATATACAATACGTCCGGCACCCATATTTAAATGTCCTACTTCAGAGTTACCCATCTGTCCGTCCGGAAGTCCGACTGCAAGACCGCTTGCATAGCCTTTTACATAAGGATATTCCTTCATTAATTTATCCATTACCGGTGTATTCGCTGCAGCAATACCATTTCCTTTTGTATTATCATTTAATCCATATCCATCAAGTATCATTAAAACAACTGGTTTTTTACTCATTGTATTTCTCCTTTTAACATTTTCCATAATCGGTACAATATACCTAAAGAATCATATCATATTTTGCGCAAAAATAAAAGTGCTAATTATTATAATTATGGCACTTCACATTAAAAAACTGCTGCAAAAAGAACTCCATCAGAAACCGTTCCTTTTGCAGCAGTTATGTATTTTTATTGATAATTTACAATTTTTGAAAATTCAGGTTTTAAACTGGCACCGCCGACAAGACCACCGTCAATATCCGGTTCAGAAAACAGCTGCAATGCGTTGCCTGCATTCACACTACCGCCATATAAAATACGGATAGCATCCGCAATCTGTGTACCATAAATATCACGGATAATTCCACGGATAGAACAACATACCTCCTGTGCCTGCTGTGTAGTTGCCACTCGCCCCGTTCCAATTGCCCAGATTGGTTCATAAGCAATAATACAACGCTGGGCATTTTCCGGTGATACATACTTTAATGCACTTACAATCTGTTTTTTAATCAATGTAAGTGTAATACCTGCTTCTCTTTCTTCTAATGTTTCACCACAGCAGATAATCGGAATAATATCATGTTCAATGGCTTTCCTGATTTTACGGTTTACCATTTCATTGTCTTCTTTAAAATACTGTCTTCTTTCCGAATGTCCGATAATCACATAGGATACACCCGCATCAACCAGCATCTGTGGAGAAACCTCACCTGTATAGGCTCCCTTTTCTTCATAATACATATTTTCAGCTCCCACGCTGATTTTTGTACCTTTGCAGGCTTCTACAACCGGAACGATATCAATAGATGGAACGCAAAAGATAACGTCCACATCTGAATTCTCCATATTGGGCTTAAGTTTCTTTACAAGAGCCACTGCCTCACTCGGTGTCATGTTCATTTTCCAGTTACCTGCTACAACTTTCCTGCGCATAAAATAATCCTCCTCAAACTGTATTATTTTTTGTCATACATAATTGGTTATTCCGTCGCTTTCTTTTAAGTAAATTATAACACATCTTTCTAAATAATACTAGAATTTATAAAAATTTATATCCAATTATTGCAATAAATACAATTTATAAAATTTATGCGAATTTTTTTACAAAATAAAGAAACAGTCATACGCAATATTTCAGATAAAACCACTGAATGTATGACTGTTTTCCTATATTTTTATTATGTCAGTAATATTTCATCAAATGTTACTTATTACTTATCATTAGCTGCAACAACACCCGGAAGTTCTTTTCCTTCAAGGAACTCTAAAGATGCACCGCCACCGGTTGAAATGTGAGTCATCTTATCACCAAAACCAAGATTGTTAACAGCTGCAGCTGAGTCACCGCCACCGATGATTGTTGTAGCATCCTTTAATGATGCCAGTTCTTCTGCAACAGCGATTGTACCCTTTGCAAAGTTTTCAAATTCAAATACACCCATTGGTCCGTTCCATACAACAGTCTTTGCATCTGCTAAAGCTTCCTTGTAAAGTTCACAGGTCTTTGGTCCGATATCCATGCCCATGTCATCATCAGCCTGGCAGCCCGCATCTACTACATGAAATGGTGTATCATTTTTGAATTCCTTTGTCACAACAGTGTCAATCGGAATCAACATTTTAACGCCCTTCTTTTCAGCCTTTTCCATCATTTCTTTAGCATAATCAAGATAATCATCTTCTACGAGTGACTGTCCTACATTGCCGCCCTTTGCTTTCTGGAATGTATAAGACATACCACCACCGATGATTAATGTATCTACCTTATCAAGCAGATTGTTGATAACTGAAATCTTTGAAGATACTTTCGAACCACCAAGGATTGCTACGAAAGGTCTTACCGGATTGTTGACTGCATTGCCGAGGAAATCAATTTCCTTCTGCATTAAATAGCCGACAACAGCTGTATCTACAAACTGTGTAACACCAACATTTGAGCAGTGAGCTCTGTGTGCTGTACCGAAAGCATCGTTTACGAATACATCACAGATAGAAGCTAAATCCTTAGAGAATGCTTCACCATTCTTTGTTTCTTCTGCTCTGAATCTGGTGTTTTCAAGTAAAATAACGTCACCGTCTTTCATAGCTGCAACAGCAGCCTTTGCATTTTCACCTACAACAGTATCATCTGCTGCAAACTTCACTTCCTGTCCTAACAGTGCAGAAAGTCTTTCAGCAACCGGTTCAAGAGAAAATGCTGCATCCGGTCCCTTCGGCTTTCCTAAATGAGAGCAAAGGATAACCTTACCACCGTCTGAGATTAACTTCTTGATTGTAGGAAGTGCTGCAACCAGTCTTGTTTCATCTGTAATCTTCTTTCCGTCTAACGGCACGTTAAAATCACATCTGCATAATACTCTCTTGCCTTTTACGTTAATATCATCAACTGACTTCTTATTAAGCATAATGAATCCTCCTTGTTTTGCGAAGCAAAATGCGACTGCCCTATGCAGGAGCAGAGGATTTTGCCTCCTTGTTTTTGCGGGACAGTGCCACGCGATAGTAAAATACCGGAGAAAGAAGACTATAGCTTCATTCCCCGGCTTTCATTCCGGCACAAAGCCGAATTTATATTAGTTTAATTCAGCAAAATACTTGATTGTTCTTACCATCTGGCTTGTGTATGAATTTTCGTTATCATACCAAGAAACAACCTGAACCTGGCAGCCGCCGTTTGGAAGGTCATTTACCATTGTCTGAGTAGCATCAAATAATGAACCAAATCTCATACCAACGATATCGCTTGAAACGATAAGTTCTTCGTTGTAACCGAAGCTTTCTGTTGCAGCAGCCTTCATAGCAGCATTAACTTCATCAACAGTAACCTTCTTAGATACTACAGCGTTAAGAATTGTTGTAGAACCTGTAGGAGTAGGAACTCTCTGAGCAGCTCCGATAAGCTTTCCGTTTAATTCAGGGATAACAAGACCGATAGCCTTAGCAGCACCTGTTGAGTTAGGTACGATGTTGCATGCACCTGCTCTTGATCTTCTTAAATCGCCCTTTCTCTGTGGTCCGTCAAGAATCATCTGATCACCTGTGTAAGCGTGAATTGTGCACATGATACCTGATTCGATTGAAGCACAATCATTAAGAGCCTTAGCCATAGGAGCTAAGCAGTTTGTTGTACAAGAAGCTGCTGAGATAATCTTATCATCTGCTGTTAATGTTTCATGGTTTACATTATAAACGATTGTCTTTAAATCATTACCGGCCGGAGCTGAGATAACAACCTTCTTAGCACCTGCATTGATATGAGCCTGAGCCTTTTCCTTAGATGTGTAGAAACCTGAGCATTCAAGAACTACATCTACATCAAGAGCTCCCCATGGGCAGTTGTTAGCATCTGGCTCTTTGTAAATCTTAATTGTCTTACCCTTTACTGTGATTGTACCAGCTTCGTCATCAGCTGTTACCTGGTTTTCTTCGCCGAAACCAACGTATCTTCCCTGTGATGAATCATACTTTAAAAGATGAGCTAACATCTTAGGGCTTGTTAAATCGTTGATAGCAACTACTTCGTATCCTTCTGCACCGAACATCTGTCTGAATGCAAGTCTACCGATACGTCCAAAACCATTAATCGCAACTTTTACTGACATAAAATCATTCCTCCTAAAATAGAATTTTTATTGAGTTTGTTAATAAATAATCAACTATGGTGTATTTTACCGAATTCATTCCAAAATATCAAGTATTAATTCCCTTTTTTTACAAATTACCGTCCATTTTCTATTATTTGTCCAAAAAAAACGGTAAATTTAAAAATTATTTAGCGGTATTTTCTTCTTGTATACAATCGACAATATTATTGGCGTGATCTGACATTCTTTCAAGATTAGAAAGAATATCTAAGAACACAACACCGTTTGACGGAATACAAAGCCCCGCGGACAAACGTTCGATATGTTTGTTGCGCAGTTCTTCTTCCAAATCATCGACCTCGTCTTCAATTCTCAGGACATTCTGAATTGCCTGACGGCTTCCGGTTCCTCTCGCCTTAACAGCTTCTTCAAAACAATGCACAACTTTATCCCACAGCTGATTAAGTTCCTGTGTTCCTTTTTCGGAAAAAATTATCTGATGTTCAATCTTATATTTTGCCAGCTCCGCAATATTTTCCGCATGGTCGGATACTCTTTCAATATCAATAATCGCATGGAACAGATTTTTAACCAGCAGATGCTGTTCCTGTGTGATTGATAAATTGTTGACCTTAATTAAAAAGTCTGTCAGATACTTTTCATATAAATCGACTTTATGTTCGATTTCATAGACCTTATCTACCATCGTCTGGTCATTTTTCTGTGTTGCCTCTGCCGCATATTTAATATTATCTAATGCCAGATTACCCATGGCAATCACTTCATTTTTAGCCGTTTCTACTGCAACGGACGGCTGACCTAACAGACGGGAATCAAAATGTCTTGCAATTTCTGCTGCAACGGCATCTTTGGCTTCCAGTTCCGCAAAATCGTCCTGCTTTTCGTTTTCACGCACAATCAGACCGGAAATTTTTACAAGCAGATTGGCAAACGGGAACATTACCAGTGTACATGTAATATTAAAGAATGTATGGAATACGGAAATTTCCACGCTTGTAATATTATGTGCCGCAAGTGCCGGATAAATACTGAACAAAATAAATCCGACGGTACCGAATAAAAGTGCCCCTGCAATATTAAATAAAATATGCATACAGGCTGCACGTTTTGCCGTTCTCGTTGTTCCGGCACTTGAAATCAGTGCAGTCACACAGGAACCGATATTCTGTCCCAGTGTAATATAAATCGCCGCATTGGTTGTTACCACTCCGTTTAAAGCCAGTGTCTGTAAAATCCCGACAGAGGCGGAGGAACTTTGTAAAACCGCGGTTACAATAATACCAATTAAAATACCTAAAAACGGATTGCTTCCCACAATCTGGAATGCCTGTGAGAAAATAGGCGCATCTGTATACGGTGCAATCGAAGAAGACATAAATGTCAGACCTTCAAACAGCAGGCCGATTCCGACGATAATCTCTCCTGCATTTTTTACTTTATCCTTTTTTGAAAATAAAATAACAAATGCACCGATACCGATTAAAAACGGGGCATAAAATGACGGATTCATTACCTTTGCCGCATCCCCAAGCTGTCCTAAAGATACAATCCATGCGGTAATGGTCGTACCGATATTGGCACCCATAATAACACCAACTGCCTGAACCAGTGTCATCAGTCCCGCATTAACAAAACCAACAACCATAACCGTTGTTGCACCGCTGCTTTGAATAATCGCTGTGATAACGGCACCTACGATGATTGCCAACAACCGGTTACTTGTAAGATAGCCCAATAATTTTTTCATCTTACCGCCGGCGGAACGCTGCATACCGTCTGCCATCGTGTTCATACCGTAGAGGAACATTCCGATTCCTCCTGCAAATTCAAACAAACTGCTGATATACTCGATATTCACTTCTACTCCTGTCTGCACATTTTCTTTCGTAATGTAAAAAGTACGTGCTTTTTGTGTAAAATTTTTTTAACAATTCCTTTACATCATAACAATTGTCTGCTTAATTTTCAAGTTGAAATCTTACACTATTCTTCAAATTTATTTTATGATATACTAAAAGGACTATGATAAATGCCGTTATACGGCGGATTGGAGATATAATGCAGGGCTTTGAAAATTTATCGGACTGCCACTTACACTGCCATTTTTCTTCGGATTCTGAAGCTTCACCGGAATCTATGATAGATAACGCAGTCAGACTGGGGCTGTCTCACATCTGTTTTACAGACCACAATGATTATGATTACCCGAAAGAAGATGGAAAAACCGTCTTTTTGTTGGATTTAGATGCTTATTTAGAAAAAATATCTGTATTAAAGAAAATTTATAAAGATAAAATTGATGTCCGGATCGGTGTGGAACAGGGTCTGCAGCCGCATCTTTGTGAACAAATTAACAATTATGACCCTGCACACCGGCTGGATTTTATCATTGGATCAACACATTTAGTGGACGGAAGTGACCCTTATTATCCATCTTTTTGGGAACATCACTCACCAAAGGAAAGTATCTGTACTTATTTTGAAAATATTTACAAAAGTATCTGCTGCTGCGATAATTTTGACGTTTACGGACATTTAGACTACGTTGTCCGCTATGCACCTAAGAAAGATGCAGACTACCAGCCTGCGGATTACACGGACTTGCTGGATATGATTTTAAAAAAACTGATTGAAAACGGAAAAGGCATTGAAATCAATACAGCAGGACTTCGTTATGGTTTAAAAGAGGCAAATCCATGCTGTTTTATTTTGAAACGTTACCGCGAACTGGGCGGCGAAATCCTCACAACCGGATCCGACGCCCATAAGCCGCAGGATATGGCATTTGCTTTTGATATTATTGTGGATTTACTCAAAGACTGCGGTTTTTCTTATTACACGCTTTTCCATCAGCGAAAGCCTGAATTTATCCGCCTTTAAAATATTTTCACAAAAAGTTCTGGTAATCCTCGGACTGTTCCCGCAATTGGGCAATATCATTTTTCAGGCAATTCACAACATAATCAATTTCCTGGCGGGTGATTTCTTCATTAATGGTAAAACGGACTGTTGCGAAACTTAATTCATCCGGCAGTCCGATGGATTTTAATACGTGTGAAGGCATACCGGAGCCTGTAGAACAGGCAGAACCCGCCGATGCACAAATTCCCTGCTTATCCAGCATTACAATCAGCGTCCCGCCATCAACAAACTGAAAGCTGAAATTCATGTTTCCCGGAAGCCGCTTTCTGCTGTCCCCGTTTAAACGTGAAAAAGGAATCTCTGTAAGAACTCTGTGAATCATATAATCCCGCATCCGCATTTCATATTGTGTCCGCACCGGTTTATTTGCCATGGCAGTCTGCGCCGCCTTTGCAAAACCGATAATCCCTGCCGTATTTTCCGTGCCTGAGCGCATCCCACGCTCCTGTCCGCCGCCGTGGATAAACGGTGTCTTTACACAGCCCTCGCGGATATATAAAAATCCAATTCCCTTCGGTCCGTTTAATTTGTGTGCACTGGTACTGAGCATATCAATCTGCATGGCATTGACATCAATATCCATATTCGTATATGCCTGCACTGCATCCGTATGAAACAAAATACGGTGTCTGCGTGCAAATGCACCAATTTGCGCAACCGGCTGAATTGTGCCAATCTCATTATTGGCTGCCATTACTGAAATTAAGAATGTATCCGGACGGACTGCCCGCTGAATATCCGTAAGACGGACAATCCCATTTTCAGCCGGACGGATATAAGTCACATAAAACCCTTCCTTTTCAACTGCTTCACAGCTTTTTAAAATTGCATGATGTTCCATTGCTGTTGTAATAATGTGTCCCCTGCGGTGTTCCTCGGCTGCAATTTTGACTGCCCAGTTGTCCGATTCTGTTCCACCTGATGTAATATAGATTTCTTGCGGCTTTGCCTGAATGGTCTTGGCAAGAAATGCCTCTGCGTTATTTATATCGTTTTTTACATCTGCTGAAAATGTATAAGCACCGGATGGATTGGCATACCGTTTTCCCATATAAGGCAGCATCGCATTGATAACTTCCGGGTGCAGCCGGGTTGTTGCGGCATTGTCCATATAAATCATACTGCCATCCCCTTTTTTCATTTCTTATTAATAATATATTCAATGCATGCATATATTGATAATAATTGTTTGACATTCCGGTTGGTTACAACGATGAACTTTTCATTTAATAAAAATTCTGTATTAAAAGGAACTGTAATTTTGACACTGGCTGGTATTATCAGCCGGATTGCGGGATTTTTTTACCGTATTTTTTTAACCCGCCAGATTGGTGCTGATGGTATAGGAATGTTCCAGCTTGTCACACCGGTGCTTGGCATTGCATTTGCGCTATGCTCTGCCGGTATTCAGACTGCCATTTCACGATTTTGTGCTGCAAAAAAATTTCAAAGCACATGGCTTTTTGCCGGTTTAGCCGTTGCACTTCCGCTATCTGTTCTTTTTACATTTTTCACCTATGCTTACGCAGATTTTATTGCTGTACGGATTTTTCTAAACAAAGACTGCTCCCGTTTTATCCGGATTCTTGCAATTGCTGTTCCATTTTGTACTTTTCACAACTGCGTAAACGGCTATTATCTCGGAAAAAAGCAGGCTGGACTCCCTGCATTTTCCCAGCTGTTTGAACAATTTGCACGGATTGGTGCCGTTTATTTGTACACTGTATACTGTACACAAAACGAACGTCCTGTTTCTGTTTTATGCGCCGTTTACGGTAATCTTGCCGGTGAAGCAGCTTCCTGTCTGATTTGTATCCTTGCTCTGCTGATTGATAAAACCGTAACATTCCGGTTTCATTCTTTACCTGAATGTATCAAAAAAACCGTGGTGTTTTCTATTCCGCTGACTGCCAACCGTCTTTTAATGCATCTGTTGCAAAGTGGAGAATCTATTCTGATTCCGGCACAGCTTGTGCTTTTTGGCAATACGCAGAATGAGGCTTTAAGTATTTATGGTATTCTTATGGGGATGTCCCTTCCGCTTATTTTGTTCCCGTCTGCCATAACCAATTCCATGGCTGTCATGCTTCTGCCGGAAGTTTCCGGTGCGCAGGCAGACGGTGACAATGCACGGATTGTACATACTTTGAACCGCTCCCTGCAAATCTGTATGGCAATGGGATTTTTAAGCACCGCACTTTTCTTATTTTATGGTGCTAAAATGGGGGCTATTTTATTTAAAGAACCGCTTGTTGAAAATTTTGTCATGATTCTTGCATGGCTGTGTCCTTTTTACTATCTGACAACAACACTTGGCAGTATTTTAAACGGTCTTGGCTGTACTACCCTGACCTGTGTCCAGACCATTGCCGGAATTCTTGTGCGCATTGCTTTTCTTGTTCTGCTCGTTCCCAAAACCGGTATCCGCGGATATCTGATTGGCACGCTGGTTTCACAGATTTTGGTCTGCATTGCACATTTTCTATATTTAAACCATCTGTTTCATATCGGTTTTCCGGTCTGGAAATACATCCTGCAGCCGCTTTTATATACAGCCGTTTCAATTTTATTTTCACAGATGTTCTGCCGTTTATTGCTGTTTTTAGGAACGGACTCACTGTTTTTCCGGCTTTTTACCGGTGCCTGCTGTGCCGTCTTTATTTTTGCGGTATTAATAAAATCTTCATTTCTGACAGCAGAACGCACCCGGCTGTGAGCTGCCCCAAGTAGTTTTAAATCTTTTAATTCCGGCATTATTTCATACAATTACTGCGGCAGTACGGCATCCAGCAGCGCGGGTGCCGTATCCCACTCACCCCTGCGTGTTTCATACTGCTCATGCAGCCAGTTAATTGCTTCTTTGCGGCCTTCAACACTGCTTTCAAAATACTGTGTTGTCTTTTTTTCATCCGGAACTGCTGTCGAAGCATACGGTCCTAACCAGACCTGTACCATCAATTTAAAATCCGGTTTTTCTCCGGTATTTTTTATCAGATAACGCATACCGTGATGTTCACCTGTATATACTCCGCCATACTTAAAAAAATTGTATGGCATAATTTCTTTTTCATCCATCATTTTAACCTTTTCTCCTTTTCTCCGGCTTTTCCGCCATGCACGAGCAGGAAAATGAATTTTCCTGCTCTGTCGGGCGTTCGCCCTATCGTCCGGAAGTCTAGAAAAGAACTTTGTGCAAGCACAGTTCTTTTCTAGACTTCCGGACGGCATGGCTCATTGCTTACGCACATTATAACATGATTTTATATGTTTTTTTATATAAATTTATGCTGTTTAAAGATTTACACAGAACGTTTGTTTTGATATACTGTTAAAAATAAGGAGGTTTTTCATGAGCGATTTTCCACCACACATTATTTATCATATTGATGTAAACAGCGCATTTCTTTCATGGACTGCTGTAAAGCGGCTTCGTGACAATCCGGAAGCGTTAGATATCCGGACGATTCCGGCTGTTATCGGCGGAGATGAAAAGAAGCGGCATGGCATTGTTCTTGCAAAGTCTGTTCCCGCTAAAGCCTATGGCATCCAGACAGGAGAGCCTCTTGTACAGACCCGGAAAAAATGTCCTGATATTTTAATTGTTCCGCCTGATTTTGCAACATATGTATCCATGTCCGAACAGCTTATGAATTTTTTGAAACAGACTGCGCCTGTTGTTGAACAATATAGCATTGATGAAGCATTTTGTGATATGACAGGTACCGGTCTGTTGTACGGCGATCCGGTTGCTTTTGCACACCAGCTTAAAGACGATATTTTAAACCGCTTTGGCTTTACAGTTAATATCGGTATTTCAACAAATAAACTGCTTGCTAAAATGGCATCTGATTTTAAGAAACCAAATCTTGTGCATACACTTTTTCCTGAAGAAATTCCCAAAAAAATGTGGCCGCTCCCTGTGGGAGAACTGTTTTTTGTCGGACCTTCAATGTGCAAAAAGCTGGAAGCCCTGGGGATTCATACGATTGGTGATGTTGCCGCCAGCAATCCGCAGCTGCTTGTGAGCCATTTTAAAAAACACGGAGAACTGATCTGGAATTATGCAAATGGATTTGATATTGAACTGCCGGTAAACCACAAAGCTGCCAATAAAAGCTTTGGTAATTCCGTTACACTGCATTTTGATGTTACAGATGCTGAAAATGCAAAGACCATTCTTCTTTCCCTCAGCGAAACAGTCGGTGCACGAATCCGCGCAGAACACGCTTATATTGGTGTGGTGTCTGTCACAATTGTTGATAATGAATTTCGCCACCTATCCCGTCAATGTACGCTTTCTACACCAACAGATATAACAGAAATCATCTATGAAAATGCCTGCCGGCTGTTTGATCTGACATGGAATCATGTCCCAATCCGTCTGCTCGGTGTTTCCACGGCACATGCGACAGACACTGCTTTTCATCAAATGAACCTTTTTGATGAAGATAAAAATGAACGGTTTGCGATGTTGAATAAAGCGGTTGATTCCATTCGGGATAAATATGGTGAAGACAGTATTAAACGGGCACGTTTTTTAGATAATGGCTGCACCCATATGTCCGGAGGCTTAAACCGCGAAAAACGCAGTCACAAAAAGAACTCTTAATTTTTTGGAGATTCAGCCGATATACATAAAAGTATAATGGTACAATGCTTATACAAAAATACACCAGACAAAATACGATTAAAATAAATGTCAGTCTGACAGAATGGAGTGTTTATAGATGTCTATTACAATTAATGCTTCGGCAATTTTAAATAATTTGACAGCAAACAATTCTTATGCTTTTTCATCGACAAAAAGAATTGTAAAGTACAACAGCGATGCAGATGACACCCGTCAGAGTGCTTCTTCACTCAAGCATAAATTACGTTCTTTAAAAGATATTGATACATCGGACGGACCAACTGCACGTACACAGAATAAAATCAAAAGTTTTGTAAATACCTATAATGATTTAATGTCTTCCACATCCGGTATAACCGGTTCCAAGAAACTCACAAAGTACATGGATAAAATGGACAGCCTGTTTTCCGAATATGAAGATTCATTAAAAAGTCTTGGTATTACACGGACTTCAACGAATAAATTAAAATTCGATACTACCAATTTTTCAGATGTAACAAGCACAAAACTGGATGCTGTTTTTGGTGAAGATGAGCATTTTGTAAGTGACAGCATTAAATATGCCAAAGCTATTTCTTCTGCTGCGCAGCAGGCTTTAAATACACCAGAGAATGTACTTGGAACAACCACTATTTCTGTATCTGCTGGTAATACAGCCCTGGCTCAGTCTGATCAGCTTTTAGCAGCTGCCACAAAAAATCTGTATTTAACAGACTATGCATCCGTGCAGGCGCAAACCTTAGTTACCTATTTAAAAAATTATACAGAACAGTATAACAATACATTGCAAAACCATACTTCCGCTGATTTAAATTCAACAGAAAACGGTTATCTGAATGCTATGAAAAATGCAACACAGAAGGTAAAGAACCAGCTTCTGCCTGTCGGCATTACAGTCACCGATGACGGTACACTTTCTTTTGACGAAACAGCCGTTTCTTCGGATAATATCGAAAATGTAAAAAATCTGTTTGGTTCTTCATCTTCTTATGGAACAATTATAAAAGGATATGCCGAAAAACTTTTTTCAAGTCTTGTGCAGGCAGATTCATCTGATTTAAATATTGATTACTACGCATAAAAAGAAGTGGGTAAACATTTTATGCTTACCCACTTCTTTTAACTATCACTATCTTAATTTTTCCAAAAACATCAGCAGGAAACTGATAAACAGCAATATGCAGGATATCCAGATAACATGAATCCCATAACAGACAGATAAAATACCACCAATGCCCGCACCAATGGCAAAGAAAAAGATAATTCCAAAATAATAAAAAGTCTGCCGCAGATGTTCAGCTTTTTTATCTCTTAAATACAAAGACAATGCGGCTGTTCCACTTCTTAAATTTCCGATACACATTGTGCTTGCATAAGAATAGCCACCCACTTTGCGGAATGTCTGCACCTGCATTGCACAGGCAAACGATACCATTACGGTTGCTATCATATTATAAGCATTTGGAATAAATCCTACAATCGCGAGTATCCCTATTTCGGCCAACAAAATTCCCTGCCGCCAGTGCATTTTTTTAGCATACTTGAAGCGGTTCTGTACATTTTCTGCAACAAAGACCCCAAACACAAATGCCAGTAAAGGGAACAAATACCGCAGCCCAATCTGCCATTCCCGGTTCATAAAATGCTGGCTCATCAGGACAACATTTCCCGTCTGGGCATTTGAAAAAACCTCATCTCTTGTATTGTATGTATACGCATCCTGAAAGCCTCCGGACAATGCCAGAAATACACTGTTTACAAATGCTTCAGACATCTGTTTTTCTGACAGCAGATGTTTTATCCAAGTCTGTTTATGACTGCTCAATGCACGCACCTCCAAAGTCTGATTAAGCAATTTCTAATTTATCTTTAATCTTCCGGATATCATTTTCCATTATATTCGTCCGGACAAGAAGGAGTTCCTTTTCGTTTTCTACCTTCAATGCTTCATCCAGTTTTCTGGACAAATCGGCATGACCTTCCGCAATAATTCTGATATTACGGTTCGTTTCATTCTCCAGTGTCATTTCAATACTAGATACACGGCTTTTTAAATCCCGTATATCCGTTTTCATATCCTGTATATCCGTTTTCATATCCTGCATATCCAAATAAATTGCCTGTAACATTTCGTTTTCTGTCATAGAATGTCCTCCCCTTATAATTAGTGCCACTCATACGGTGTGCTTTGGTATACGTAATAGTTGAGCCAGTTCGTATATAGATTATTGGCATGGCTTCTCCATGATAATATCGGTCTTTGCGTCGGATCATCATCGGGATAATAATGTACCGGTAAAGTCGGCATAATGCCTTTTTTCACATCCCGCTTATACTCCTGATCCAGTGTCATACGGTCATATTCAGGATGTCCCATTACAAAAATCTGTTTGCCTTCCTGTGCCATGACAATATATATTCCGGCTTCTTTTGAATCCGCCAGCACTTTCAATTTCGGATTGTTTAAAATATCCTCCCGGCAGGCCTCCGTATAGCGTGAATGCGGTGCCATAAAAAAGTCATCAAATCCACGTACCAGCGGTTCTTTTTTATTCATTACATGATGGCGGTATATTCCGGATAACTTCTTTTCCAGCTGTACCTTTTTTACCCCGTAATGATAATATAATCCCGCCTGTGCCGCCCAGCAGATATGAAGTGTTGACGTAATATGTGTTTTAGACCACTCCATAATCTGAGATAATTCTTTCCAGTAATTCACCTCATCAAAATTCATCTTTTCAACCGGTGCACCTGTAATAATCATCCCATCAAATTTGCGGTGTTTAATATCTTCAAATACCTCATAAAACTTCTTCAAATGGGAAGCTGAGGTGTTTTTTGAAATGTGTGTTGCCATCTGCAGAAAAGTAATATCAATCTGTAACGGTGTATTTGAAAGTCCCCGCAGAAGCTGTAATTCCGTATCCTGCTTAATCGGCATCAGATTAAGAATTAAAATCTGCAATTCACGGAAATCCTGTGTCATTGCTCTATGTTCATCCATTACAAATATATTTTCATTTTCCAGTTCTGCCTTTGCCGGCAAATCACTCTGTATTTTAATTGGCATAATTTCCTCATTTCCGCACAACGCTTTTATTCCTGTTGGTTTGTGCTTACGCAGTCACACTATAGCATATTTTCTCTTTATCGGCAACCGTCATCATCTGCCATCATCATTCATCGGTGCCATTTCAAGGAATTCGTTTTCTGTTATTACAGGAACTCCCAGTTTTGCCGCAGTCTTATTTTTAGATGACGTAGAATGGCTGTCGTTATTAATCAGGTATGATGTCTTTCCTGTCACAGAACCGGTCACCCTGCCGCCAAGCTGTTCAATGCGTTCTTTTAACTGATTTCTGTTTTCAAAATGTTCCAATGAACCTGTAATTACAAACACTTTACCGGTAAGAATCTGATTATTCTGATTGTCCTGCGCTTTTTCAATGTGCATTTCCTGCAGCAGCTTATAAAATTCCTCTTTATTTTTTTCATTTTCAAAATAGGAAGCAAATGTATCTGCAATGACTGCACCTACACCATCTATTTTCTCAAGTTCCTGTCTTCCGGCATGAATTATTTTTTCTATATCGTTACCTAATGCCTGCACAATCATCTTGGCATTGGAAAGTCCTACATTTGCAATGCCAAGTCCGTAAATAAATTTCGGCAGCGTTGTATTTCTTGAATTTTCAACAGATGTCAGCAGATTCTCATAGGATTTTTCCCCGAATCCGTCTAAAGCAATAATTTCATCACGGAATTTTTCCAAATGGTATAAATCACAGAAATTCTTTAAAAATCCGTGCTGAATAAATTTTTCCAGTGTTGCCTCTGACAATCCATCGATATTCAATGCATCTCTTGATACAAAATGGGCAAAACTTTTTACATGTTTCGCCTGACAGTCTTCATTGATACAGTAAAGTGTTTTGACATCATTAACCTGTTTAATCTGCGTTTTCCCGCCGCATACCGGACAGACTTCCGGAATCTCTAAATTACCGCTTTGTGTAAGATTTTCTGCAATCTGCGGAATAATCATATTCGCCTTAAATACTTTAATGCGATCACCAATACCTAGTTTTAAACTTTCAACAATACTGATATTATGCACACTTGCACGACTGACCTGCGTGCCTTCAAGCTCTACCGGGTCAAAAACGGCAACCGGATTAATCAGACCGGTTCTTGAAGCACTCCATTCTATTTCTCGCAGTGTCGTTTCTGCGGTTTCATCTGTCCATTTAAACGCCATCGCATTTCTTGGAAACTTTGCTGTTCTTCCCAAAGAATCTCCATATGCAATATCATCATATAAGATTACCAGACCGTCTGACGGAAAATCATTTGTTACAATTGTTTTTTCAAACCATTCTATCGTGTCTAAAATCGTGTCTTTTGTAACCATTTTATATTCAACAACCGAAAACCCCTGATCTTTAAGCCACTCAAACTGTCGTTGTCTGGAATTATCAAAATCAACATCCTGTGCCGATACCAGTGTAAATGCAAAAAAATGGACATTACGCTGTGCCGTAATTTCATTATTTAACTGTCTGACAGATCCGCTGCATAAATTTCTCGGATTTTTATATTTTGCATCGGCTTCCGGAATCTGTTCGTTAATACGCTCAAAATCTGAATACGTAATAATCGCTTCTCCACGCAGAACAAGTTTTCCTTTAAAAGGAATGGTCACAGGAACATTTTTAAATACTCTGGCATTATTGGTAATAATTTCTCCTACTTCGCCATTTCCTCTTGTAACAGCTTTTTGCAGTTGTCCATTGTCATAGGTCAATACAATTGTCAGACCGTCCAGCTTCCATGAAAGCAGACCTTTCTGACTGCCAAGCCACTCTGCCAGCGCTTCCGGACTTTTCGTCTTATCAAGACTTAACATTGGAGATTCATGACGTTCTTTAGGCAGTTCACTAAGCACCTCGTAGCCGACATTTACGGTCGGACTATTTGAAAGAATATAACCTGTTTCTTTTTCAAGCATACCCAGTTCATCATATAAAGCATCATATTCATAATTAGACATCAGTTCCCTGCCCTCTGAATAATAGCTTTTCCCTGCCTTATTGAGTAATTCTACCAATTCTTTAATTCTGTCCATTTTACTTTGCTGAATCATATAACTGCTCCTTTAACTGCTGATATTCTGCTTCTGTCACATTCCGGTATTCTCCGGGCTTTAAATCTCCCAATAAAATATTCATGATACGGATTCTTTTGAGCTGCACAACTTCCCTTCCCTGTGTACTGCACATACGCCGGATCTGCCGGTTTAATCCCTGTGTAAGGATAATGCGGAAGGTTTTCTTTCCCAATGCGGTTACTTTGCACGGTTTCGTTGTTCTGTCTAACTCCGCCAGATATATTCCTCCAGACATTGCCTTAATAAATGAATCATCAATCTCTTTATTTACGGTTACAATGTATTCCTTTTCGTGACCGTTGGCTGAACGGAGAATTTTATCCATCATCTCTCCGTTATTTGTCATTAAAATTAACCCTTCTGAATCTTTATCCAGCCTGCCAACCGGGTAGATTCTTTTAGGATACCCAATATAATCAACAATATTATTATCACCCTGATTTGCCGTTGTCGTACACACGATTCCCGTTGGTTTGTAAAATGCCAGCAAAATCTTTTCATCTTCTTCTATAATTGATTTTCCATCGACAAAAACTGTCTGTCCATCTGTCACTTTACTTCCCATTTGTGCAGGAATGCCGTCTATGGTTACTCTGCCCTGTTCTAGCAGGCGGTCTGCTTCCCTTCTGGAGCAATATCCCGCACTGCTTAAATATTTATTAATACGAACTTCCATGTTTTCTCCAATTCTTATTTCACAAGCTATTTTAATATTTTAACAAATTTTAAAATTTAATTCAATTTGTTCTTTTAGATAAAAGCTGTGTTTTAAATTATTTCACCCGTGTGATATTACCCTGCTTGTCGATA
>UMCQ01064281.1_pt1 | contig 16603 bp, 9 predicted proteins | sample 1964271 | NCBI WGS metagenome assembly UMCQ01 (sample SAMEA4835972, study PRJEB28245) | human gut metagenome | biome: gut microbiome; material: fecal sample | place: Denmark | collected 2008
CAACTTCTCTTAGCACTTAGCAATATTTGATGCTCCATTCATTGCTTATTTTATTCATCATACTAAATTCAAAAGAAGCACGCATCCACCTAAATGGCGTAATCAATGCCATGCCCCAGGCAAATTTTTTCAGCCCTTCCATTAAGAAACCTCGCTTTCATATACCAATTTAAGTTACAAGTGATATTTTAGCATATTATCTCAAAAAGAAAACGCTTTACAGTCAAATTTCATAAATTTGTAACAATTTTTTGGAAATATTTTTGCAATTTCTTTTTTAGCTCTGCATTTTCAATGAATCAAGCAGCAATTATAATGATTCTATCGTCACGCTTATCTTTTGAAATTATCCTTGTTTCCGTGATACAATGCTTTTGTTAAGTAAATCACAAATTTACAAAAAGGGGGCTTTTACATGGAAACAAAATTCTTTAATTTGACGGTCGAAGAAACGCTCCGCAAGCTTCATTCATCCACAAATGGTCTAAGCAGCAAGGAAGTTATGACAAGACGAGAAAAAGATGGAGCAAACGTTTTGGAAACGAAAAAGCATTCCACCCTGCTTGAAAAATTTGTTGCACAGTTCAAAGACCTGATGATCATCATCTTGATGATTGCGGCGCTGATTTCCATGCTGGCAGGCGAGGTTTCAGATTCCATCATCATTTTCATCGTCGTGTTCCTGAACGCCGTTTTTGGCGTCTTTCAGGAAACAAAAGCCGAAAACGCAATCGATTCGCTTAAGGAAATGACCACGCCGTTCTCAAGGGTGAAAAGAGACGGCATCATTTCACAGATCAAAAGCACGGAACTCGTTTCCGGAGACATTATCCTGCTTGAAGCAGGCGATATCGTTCCTGCCGATGCCAGAATCATCTCACAAAATGCGCTCAGAGCAGAAGAAGCAGCCCTGACTGGCGAATCAGTTCCCGTTTCAAAAGACATTCGTCCCCTGACTGACGAAAATCCGCCGCTTGGAGAACGAAGCAACATGCTTTTCATGAATACTGTCATCGCCAACGGAACTGCAGAAGCGGTCGTGGTCGCAACCGGCATGAGGACTGAGGTCGGACACGTCGCCAAAATGCTTGATTCTGCGGAAGATTCAGTCACTCCGCTTCAAAAAAACATCGCCCACCTGAGCAAGGTTTTAACCGTTTTGATCTTGATTATCGCAGTCGTCATCTTTGTTTTCGGTGCTTTGACGAAACGAGAATCAATCCTCGACATGCTTTTGACATCAATTTCTCTGGCCGTTGCCGCAATTCCCGAAGGTCTTCCAGCAATCGTCACCATTACGCTTGCGCTCGGAACGCAGGCAATGTCCAGGAAAAATGCCCTCGTCAGAAAGCTTCCGGCCGTTGAAACGCTTGGAACTTGTGAAATCATCTGCTCAGACAAAACGGGCACACTGACTCAAAACAAGATGAGAGTTGAACAATTCTATGCAGATCAGACGCTGCAAAAGGCTCTGGATTTTGACAAAAAAAATGCCCCCAACCTTCAGTTAGCCATGATTCTTGCAAATGATGCCAAAGAATCTGAAAACGGACCGATCGGTGATCCGACCGAAACGGCGCTCCTTGATTTCTTTGCTGAAAACGGAGCTTCAGCAAAAATCCAAACGGTTCAGCACGACTATCCGCGTCTTGCATCTCTTCCTTTTGACTCAAACCGAAAACTGATGTCGGCCGTTGTTGAACACAAAGGGCAAAAAATTCTTTTCACCAAAGGCGCCATTGACGAATTGCTCAAACGCGTCACCAAAATTGAAGAAAACGGGGACGTTCGCCCGATTAACGCAAGCGACAAACAGCAAATTCTTGAAATGAACAAACAACTGGCCTTTCAGGCACTGCGCGTCCTCGGATACGCCTACAGACCGCTTGACGAACTTTCCGAACTGACGTCTGAGAACTATGAAAAAGACCTGATTTTTACCGGAATGACCGGAATGATCGATCCGCAGCGTCCCGAAGTCGAAAATGCAGTGTTTGAAGCCAAAAATGCCGGCATCAAAACAATCATGATTACCGGTGATCACAAGGAGACGGCAAGAGCAATCGCAATCAGGCTCGGAATTATCGCAGAAAGCGACTTGAACGGCGTGATTACCGGAAGCGAACTTGACGAATTGAGCGATTCAGAGTTGCAAAAAAACATTGAAAAGTACTCGGTTTACGCCCGCGTTGCCCCGGAACACAAAGTCCGCATCGTCAAAGCTTGGCAGGCACGCGGAAAAATCGTGGCCATGACGGGCGACGGCGTCAATGACGCACCAGCATTGAAACAGGCAGATATCGGCGTCGGCATGGGCATCACCGGAACAGAGGCTTCCAAAAATGCGGCGGACATCGTTCTTGCGGATGACAATTTTGCAACCATCATCGTTGCTGTCAAAGAAGGTCGCAAAGTTTTTGCCAACATTCAAAAAGCCGTTCAGTACCTTTTGTCTGCCAATCTGGGCGAGGTGCTGACGCTGTTTATGATGACGATGCTCAACTGGTCGATTTTTGCGCCGGTCCAAATTCTTTGGATCAATCTCGTGACCGATACTTTCCCGGCAATCGCCCTTGGCATTGAAAAGTCTGAAAAAAACGTCATGACTCAAAAACCACGCGGATCAAAATCAAACTTTTTGTCAAACGGCGTTGGATTCGCCATTATATACCAGGGACTTCTTGAAGGCCTGCTGACGCTTGGCGTCTACCTTTGGGCCGTCACGTTCCCGGTCCATTCAGGTTCCGTCGCAATTCATGCTGATGCGTTGACGATGGCTTATGCGACGCTTGGGATGATTCAGCTGTTCCATGCGTTCAATTCAAAATCGATTCACGAAACGATTTTTACCAAGAAAACGTTCGAAAATAAATTTTTCAATCTCGCCGTCCTCGTTTCGGCAGTTTTGCTTGCTTCAACGATTTTTATTCCGGGATTGAACTCGATTTTCCACGTCTCTTCTCTTTCATGGATGCAATGGAGCATCGTTTTGATGGCCGGAGTTTTGATGATTGTCATCGTCGAAACGGTCAAATTGTTCACGCGACAAAAAATGTCAGTCAGCTCTGATGAAGGAAGCAAATGATTTTTAAGGGCAGATTTGAAAAAACGAGGATTTGCCCGTAACCCCCAAAATTTTGCAATCTCAAAATGAGCTAAAAACGACCAAGGATCCTAAAATCGGAAACCTTGGTCGTTTTTTTAAATCTTCTTATCCGCCATCAGCAATTCATGAAACTTGATTCGTTCAAGTCTTTTTGGCTCTTTCTTCAAAATCAGAATAAACATCGCCTCAATTGCGGAAACAAGCGCAAGCCGCGAATAATAGTACTCGGACATTAAAACTTTCGGCCGAGCAACGGTACGCCAGTGGAGATCTGACTTTTGCGCAATCGGCGAATTCTCATGGTTGGTGAGCGAAATCACCGTTATCCCCCTCTTTTTGGCCTCGTCAATCTGAACCAGCAGGCTTTTCGCTTCGCCGGAATTGCTGAAAACAAGCAGCACGTCTTCTTTTTGCAGGTTCATCGTCTGTGCCAATGCCGTCTCCCACGACGCTGAACTAAAAGCGAAGAGGCCGATCTGACTGAATTTATACACGGCATCTTCGGCGTTGGCATAGGTATTTCCTTCTGCAATCACCTGAATCGCCCGAGCATGCAGCAGTTTTCCACAAATTTTTTCACACGTTTCTTGTGAAATCTGTGAAAAAGTCTTTTCAAGCTCAATTTCCTTGTCTTTGACAAATTCACTCAACTGACCGCCGAAGTTTTCCTTTTCCACAGCCTGCGTCGTATTTTCCTCACTGACTCTCGCCAGCTCAATTTTCAGCTGGTGGAATCCCGCCAACCCAAGCGTCTTGCAAAAGCGCGAAATTGAGGCCAAACTGACATCCGCTTCTTCCGCCAATTCAGAAATCGTCTTATCCACAACCTCGATTGGATTTTTCAAAATCACGTGCGCAATTTTTTGATCACATGTGGACAACTCTGGCTGCTTATCGTAAATTTTATCGACAATCGTCATCGCGACACCTTATTTCTCAAACGGAAATTTCATTCCCCATGAACTGCGGACCCCGTCCAAAATATGGGCCACGTCTCGACTCCAGCCAAGACGTCCTTCATCGTTTCCCTGTTCAACGTAACGCTGCATGTCCAAAATCTCGTATTCAAGCGCCTGCTTCGTATCTCCTGCAGCAATCGTTTCAGAAGTCTGCGTGTGCGCATCCTCCGTGTAAGTGACGATTGCCTCTTCCGCACGCGGATAGTTCGAAATTTCAACATATCCTTTCGTGCCGGAAATCACGCCGCGCTTCGGCTGCTTGGCCCGAAACGACAACGCCATGACGACCATCTGCTCAGACGGGGTTTTCAAAATAATGCCCGACTGCTCATCAACGCCCGTTTCATAAAATTTAACGGACGTCGTAATCGAATTCGGCTGTTCATCAAGGAACATTCTGGCAAATGCGGTTGCGTAACAACCAATGTCAAGCAATGCCCCACCGGCAAGCTCTTTTGAAAAATAGCGCTTGGTCGGATCGGGATCCTTCAGGCTTCCGAAGTTGACTTGAACGAGCTTGATCTCGCCAAGTTTTCCCGAACTGATCAATTCTTTGACTTTGTCATAAATCGGCATGTGATAAAGCGTAAAGCCTTCCGTCAGGATGACGCCTTTTTCTTTTGCCAATGCTTCCAGTTCATCAAATTCCTTGGCGTTGACCGTCAGCGATTTTTCGCAAAAAACGTTCTTGCCCGCTTCAAGCGCTTTCTTGACGAATCCGTAATGCGTGTTGTTGGGTGATGCCACGTAGATGATGTCGATGTTTTCGTCTGCGATCATGTCGTAAGGATTGACGTAGGCATGCTTGACGTTTTTTTCTTTGACAAATTCCGTCAAATGCGCCTCATTCGGATTTGCAGCCGCATAAATTTCGCCATTTGTCTTATTCAAGGCATCTGCCATGTCGTGCGCAATCCAACCGGTTCCGATAATTCCCCAATTATATTTTGTCATTTGAGATCTTCCTTTCTTAAGTGAATCGTTTTGCCTTTTTCCTCATAAATCACGTCCGTGCACAGATCAAAAAAAGATGACGTGCCAACAACTCCCGGCCATGTTTCAACATCTTCGGCGTCTGCTTGAGTGCATTTTTCATTATACAGATCAAACAACAGATTGCCGCGACTCGTCTTGATTCCAAGACGCTTTTCAGCCTCAAAACCCGCTTGATCTGCCATTTTCAAAAAAAGATCCGCCTCGTCTTGTTCAACCTCTGCACAAATCGGCAGTTTGGCATTGTACGTTTTTCCGATACGCTCAGGCTTTGTCAGCAAGACGTACCGCAAGGCTTTTTTGGCCGCTTTCTTTTCATCAACGTGGATGCCGCCCATGCACTTTTGGGCATTCAAATTTTGCGTCGCGTAGTCGCAACCGTCAAACGCCACGTCAATTTTTTCAACATCGTCCAACGCCACTATCTGGTAGTTCAGCTTATTCAAAACTTCCATCGTTTCAAGCGAAGGAGTCGTTACCTTCAGCGTTTTCCTTAAAGTTTCATCTTCATCGCACAAGTATTTTGCAAGCCTGGCAACCGTGCTGCCGCCGCCAAAACTCACGGTCATCTCAGGCTTGATCATCTTCATTGCTTCCTGCAGCATGTCGAAACCTCGCTTCCATCGTGAAAATTATTTTCTTTCGTTTAATGCTCATGAAAACAATTTTAGTATAAAGCGTTTTCCAACGACTGTCAAGCCGATCCGCTGCGCTCTTCGTGATTTTTTTGAAAAATGCAGTTTTGACTGGCTGCAAAGAGTTTTTTATATTCTGAAATACAGAGCGGCAGTAGCTTGAACCGTTTTTGATGCTGCGGATGCTGCATTTGAACGCAAAAAAAGAGGCCGGTAGACAAAAATCACACATTTCTCTCGGTTTTTGTCTACTTTCGGGTCCGCGCAAGGTTATGCCCGTAAGCGCCCGTCTTGTTTTACGGACAAAGGCTCAATTTTCATCGATGTGTCCGTAAACGGCAGAGCTTTTGCCAAATGCAGCGCCTGATAAATCAGCGCGCCAAGCTCTCAGTCGAATTTACCTCCAAACTATTTTTGCTTATTTCCATCACAGCATGAGAATCGTCATGCATACGAAAAAAACCGGATCAGATTTGCGATTGATGGCAAACCATCCGGTTTTTCAATTTGAGGCAGATTTTTTCCCAGTCTCCCCCAAAAATTCTATTTATTGAAAACTTTGAGATTTTCCTTGTTTGCCGGCTTTTTGCAAAGCAGCTCGCCCTGAACGATGACGCGCCTGCTTTCACCGGTCATCCCGGAAGCACAGGTAATCAGCGTAACGAGGTTTTGCCCTTGAACGTCGTCGATATAGTTGGTATCATGCTTGTCAACGACGGTCTTCAGCGTCGTTTCGTAAACGTAGACGTGATGCTTGTCGGCCAGATAAATCTTGTCGCCTTTCTTCACATTTTCCAACGGCCCGAACAAAAGCGAACCGTCTTTCATGTGATGACCCGCCAAAGCATAATTACCGATTCCCATCCGCTCGGTTTCTTTCATGGTTCCGGCACCGCGAACAAGATTATAGTTGTCTAATCCCTTGAAAATCGGGAGCTTGACCTTGACGCTTGGAACTGACAACTTGCCGATCGCATCCTGATTTTTTGAAAAAGCCGCCTTGGCAACCATTTTGTTGTCAACGGCCTTTACCTTTTCGAAATCAAAGTTTCCTTTTGAATCATCATCTTTTACGGGCTGTTTAAGCGACGAATTCGTCATCCAGTCAACGATTACGCACTTGATCTGCTCATTGAAAATCATCACGAGACCTGCCAGAAGCAAGATGACTGCGCCCGTAATTTTAAGTTTTTTCATTTCTTCACCTCTTTACAAGTCCACTGCTTTGCCCAGTTGCGTCAAATACAGATATTTTTCATCAACAGGCTTGTTCAAGATGCTCTTCAGCGCCATTGAATAAAGCTCAATTTGTCCAGCATAGCGTTTTTTGACTTCGGAAACGCTTTCTTCCGTCGCATGATCCGTCTTGTAGTCAAACAAGATGACCTTCTTCCCGTCATCGACATAGCCGTCGATGATTCCGTGCACAAGCACCGGATCCGATTCGCTCAAGCCGACAAAAATCTCATTTGCAGGAATCAGCAAGGAAAACGGAACTTCTCTTTTGACAAATTCATGTTTTTCAAGAATCGTCTTGCCCAGATCGGTTTCAAAAAAGCGGCAGATATCGCTGATTCGGATTCTTTTTGCGACCTCCTCATTCAAAATTCCGTCCTCGACCAATTTGGAAATTTCTTCTTTGACTGAAGATTCGCTCGGCTTTTTTGTCAGATCAAGTTTTTCCATCACCAAGTGAACGGCAGACCCAATCGCTGCGCCGCTGATTTTTTCTTCATGCACCATGAATTTTGGCAATTCCATCTTTGAAACGAATCGATTGGCCTTTTCCTCTTCATTTTCGCTTGGATCAAGCTTGCTCATCACCTTTTCGTCAGGATCTGCAAATGCCGATTTGATTTCAGAAACCGACTGGTATGCCGCAGTTTTGACAAGGCCCTCATGCTCATAGCGATACGTCAGCACTTTGTTGATGAAGTCGGCATCATCCGCATCCAATTCTTCTTCAGACTGATCTTTCAGCCATTTCCTTAAATCAAGCGGCTGATTGTCGGCATTTTTCGACAGATCATCGAAGCTGATTTTTTCAAATTCGTACTCGGCACTGAATTTGTCAAGATAATGACATGGTCTGACGTCATCAGCACAATCGAACCTCTTGCAAAAATTCCGTTCGCGATAAAGGGCAGCACCGATCCAGTCCATAAAGCAGACGGCATTTTCGCGCACGTCAGCACTCAAAAGCAGATCCTCGCTTTTTTTCGCCTGTTTCCACTTGCTCAAGGCATCATCTTCGTTTTTGTATCCGGCCACGATGAAGAGTTTTTGTTCGGCACGCGTCAAAGCGACGTAAAGCAGGCGCATCTGCTCTGCGCAAAGCTTTCTTGCCGCTTTTTCCTTTGCGTACGACTGCATCGGAGTGACGGTTTCGACACGCGTTTTGCGATTGAGGCACGTGATCGACACGCCGTCCTTTTCATTCAGCAGATACTTGCCTTTCAGACTGTCAGTGTTGAAACGCTTTGTCGCATCAACCAAAAAGACCACCGGAAACTCCAGGCCCTTGCTGCCGTGAATCGTCATGACGCTGACGACGTCATCACTTGCTTCGTTTAACGCGGACGCCAGATCTTCGTTTTGATCCTGCATCTTGTTGATGAAGCGAATGAACTGAAACAGTCCTTTGAAACTCGTCTTTTCGTATGCTGCAGCACGCTCGTACAACGCATGAAGATTGGCCGCGCGCTGGCTTCCCCCGGGCATTCCGGAAACGTATTCCAAAAAATGCGTTTCATCGTAAATTTTCCAGATCAAAGTCGCAAGCTCGTTTTGACGAGCCAACGTTCGGAATCTTTCAAGCATTTCCATGAACTTTTTGACTTTATCATGCAATTCCTGGTTTTGACCGGGAGATTCTTCGTAAAATTTCAATAATGCCTGGTAATAGTCGCCTGAGCGGTCATTGATTCGAAGAAGCGCCAGCTCATTTTCATTCAGCCCGACGATCGGTGAGCGAAGCACGGCAACAAGCGGAATGTCCTGTCGCGGATTGTCGATCACGTTGAGCAATGCCAGCATGATTCGAAGCTCCGTCGTCTGAAAATAGTTTTCGGATTTCTGGACCTTGTAAGGGATTCCCAAACGTTTGAATTCTTCCGACAAAATCAAATGATTGCCGTGAGTTCCGGACAGCACGGCGATGTCGCCGTAGCTGATTTTTCTCATTTTCTTTTGCTTGCGATCATAGATTTCAAATCCGGAATCAACCAACTGCTTGATTTTTTCGGCCGTCGCCAGCATTTGTCCTTGCGCCGCGCTTTCGATCGTGAAGTCCGCATCCATCGACTCGTGATTTTCTGACGTCATGTCCCAGCGCATCTTTCCGGTTGTCTTTTCCGCGGTTTCGTTTCTTTTGTCAAAATACAGCAAGATTTCCGCCGTCGGTTGTTTTTCCGGATAATCGCTCGAACCGTATACGAGCTGCGCATTGTCGTCATAATCCATTTCGCCGACTTCTCGACTCATGATCTGACTGAAAATCAGGTTGGTAATTGACGCCACGTTTTTGACGGAGCGGAAATTTTCCGCCAGAATAATGCGTTGCCCATCCGAATCGTCATTTGCGTAGCGCCTGTATTTTTCAAGGAACAATCCCGGATCGGCCAGACGGAAACCATAAATCGACTGTTTGACGTCGCCCACCATGAACATGTTGCCGGGAGATTTTCTTGCAATCGTCGTTAAAATCGTTTCCTGCAGCTGATTTGTATCCTGGTATTCGTCAACCATGATTTCTGCATAGCGCTCTTCCAGATCCTGCCTGATGTCATCGTTTTTTTGCAGAATCGAAAGCGTATAGTGCTCCAGATCACTGAATTCAAGCACCCGTCTGCTACTTTTTTCCGTTTGATAGGCAGCGGCAAACTTCAAAACAACTTCGCTGAGCTTTTTGACGAGCCTGTATGCCTGCTTCAAGGCCTGTTCCAAATCGGTGCTTGAAACGGCGAAATATTCCGGAACGATTTTTTCCGTAAAGATTTTTTTGGCTTCATCGCGAATCAGCTTGACGTTTGCTTTTGTTTCCGTAAGCAGCGAATCGTCGGTTCTTTTCGTGCTCGGAAAACGCGCATAGCTCATTTCAGCAAAAGTTTTCTGCAGCGTGGCATAGTCTGCGCCGTCTTCCAGCATTTTCGCATAATTTTCGTACCGGTTGCCTTCATCTTCAAAAAGCGCGATCTGCTTTGCAAAAAAACTTTCGTCTTGTTCCTGCATCGTGACGCGTGCTTTTTCCATGTTGATCGCAAGCATCCTCAATTTTTCAACGAGCATCGGCAAAAGATTTTCCTTGAAAAATGCACTCTCGGTAAAGTCGTTCGTGCCAATCTGATACGTTTGAGGCAAGCTTTTGATCCAATTTTCCGGATCAGGATTGACGTTTGCGAAATCAAAAACCCTCATGATGAGTTCCGTCAAGCCGTCATCGCTGCGATCGTTTGAGAAGTTTTCTGCCAGTTCGATGAAGTCTGCGTCATCCTGGCCGTATAATTTTTCAAGCAGATCGTTTAAGACGTCTTCTCTCAGCAGTCTTTTTTCGGTCTGATCGGTCAAAAGTCGAAAAGACGGATCCAAGGATGCTTTGTAGTAGTAATTTTGGATGAATTTGAGGCAAAAGGCATCGATCGTGCTGATGTCTGCCGTATTGAGCTTAACGAGCTGATTGATCAAAAAACCTTTTTGATGCTCATCTTCCGTTTGATTGCAAGCTTCCCTCAATGCCTTTTGAATTCGTTCCTTCATTTCCTTGGCGGCCGCTTCGGTGAAAGTCAAAATCAACAGACGATCAACGTCGATGCCATGCTTGATCTTGTCAACCACCCGTTCAACCAAAACCCTGGTTTTCCCGGAACCGGCAGAAGCCGAAACCAAAATGTCATGTCCGCTTTCATGAATCGCCTGCGATTGCCCTTGAGTGAATTTAAAAGCCATCTTAATCCCCCTCTTTGATTGATTTCAAAATTTCCGTTGCGCCAACGGAAGGAATCACGAAATAACGATTTTCCGGAAGCATTGCGTCAAACTGCATGATCGATTTGAACGGAGAATACTGCAAGGCCGTAACGCTTGAAGACCATTTGGCAGGATAAAGATCAATTCTGCCGTCAAAAATCATGTCACAGGCATTGGCGATCATCTTGCGATTATGCTTGAGCAAAAGTTCCAGATTATCCGGCTCAATCAAAGTTTCCTGCGCATAATTGGTCGTTCGGTAGGTCCCGCCGGACAGACGCTTGAAAGGCAAAAACAGCGATGAGCTTTTTTCTTCGACCGTTTCGTCAAGCGTGCTCAACAAATCAGGATCAGACACCAACAGGCCCTGATATCCGTGGCTTGCAATGAGCGTTTTTTGCTCATCTGCTTTTACCTCGGAAGGCTTCAGCCGCGGATTTTGCAGGTGAAGGTACAAGGCCCCGGCCAATTTGGACTGTTCGTTTGGCAAAACCAGCTCAGCGTTTTGTTCCAACGCATCCAAATACGTCAAAAGCTGCAGCGCGATTCCATAATATGCCTGAGCATAATTGAATTTCCTTGCCCCCGATTTGTAATCGATGACGCCCAAATACTTATCTCCCGCACCGATCGTTTCGTCGATTCGATCAATCTTGCCGCGAACGTTGACCTGATTGCCTTTAGGCGTCTTGATCAAAAGCCCTTTGAGTCCTTCTTCGACGCCGACGTGGCCAAACAAAGCCTCGGTTCTGAGCGTCCTGACGTGACCATAGTTTCTTTGATTGCGCACGGCCCAAAGCGTTTGTGACAGCGTGTCGTTCAAAAGCCGCTCGATAAAGCCCATGCGATTGGAGCTTTTTAAAATCATGAACTGCGGATCCTTCGAAACCAGACTGGTCGTTTCTTCAAAAATCTCGTTAAACTGCTCTGATGACAAATTCTTCAGAGTCAGGTTGTTTTTAAAAAGAAGCCGGAAAAACGCGTCAAGCACGGCATGAAAATAGCTCCCCGTACTGGCTGCGGACATCTCAAACACGTCGCGTTCCATCAGCCCCAATCCGTATCTCAAGAAGTATTCATACGGATTTTTGTAGAAAGTCTCAAGTTTTGAAATCGACGTGTTCAATTCTTTGCCATAAAGCTTGCGTGCATTTTGTGCGGTCAGCTGTTCCGGAATATTGCGATAGCGCAAGCTGCTCATGACTTTTTCAGTCATTTCGGCGTCAACCGTCTTCATTTTCGCATAAACCTGCTTCCAAAAAGCCGGCACGGAATTCTTTTCATCGGCATGACGTCTGATTTCGCAAATCAAATCTTCAATCGTGCCCTTCGGCGTGCTGAGTTTGTCAAATTCAGAGATTTCAAGCTCTTCGAGCAAAAAATGCTGCTTGATTCGCTCAACGTAAGGTGACATTTTTATTCCGCCGTCCGCATCGTTTCCGTGAGGATACGTGAAAATCAGTTTTTCAGTCGGAGAAAGGAATGCCAGATAATTCAGAAACGGTTCCGACAGCATGCTTTTCTCCGAAGTCTCATCAAGCACCTGATTCTCAGAAAGAAGCGCATTTTCAAGCATCAGACTGCGATCGCCGTCAGAAAGCAGCGACTTGTTTTGAATTCTGTCCGGCATGACCAGATCGGTTGAGCCGATCATAAAAACGACTTTGCGGTCAGTCGGCTGAACCATCCCTGTTTCAGAAATCGACACTTCATCAAGCGAGGCCGGCACCCTTCTGTATTCGCCAGCATCAAATCCGGTCTGAAGCAGGTTCAGGAAATCTTCTTCTTCAAACGGCAGATCACCGAGATTTTCGACAAATTCATCCATCATCTGACAAAAGAGATTCCAAACCTGCTCCGGACGTTCCGATTCCTGCAAAAGACCTTGTTCCATCAGATTTTGCCGCCAAGCCTCAAGTCTTTTCTTGACTCCGTTGTCAACCAGAAAATTTACCAGGCAAACTGCGGCTTTTCGCCCGTTTTCGGCTTCGTCAATCTGCTTGAAAAACGGCGGCAAAATTTCTTTGACATAGCGTCTGATAACGTTTACTTCTTTTGTAATGCGATCTTCGGCATCGGTTCTCGTTCCAAAGTCGCTTTCTCCAAAACGATAGTAGATCCAATCTTTTTCTTTCAGCCAGGCACTTCCTTCGTAGCCGAATTTCAAAATCAGATTTTCGGTTTGATCGAGCATCCTGCGATAGGTTTCAACCTTTAAATCTTTTGGAATCAACAATTCGGTCTTAAGCAGTCGCATCATGTCATTATAGCGATAATGACGTCGTTTGACCGCAAATAACGCATTCAGCAGTTCGACCAGGGGATGATCAGAAACCTTTTTTTGCAAATCAACGAAAATCGGCACTTTGGCTTTGGCAAAAATCGGTTCCAACACGTTTTTATACAAATCCAAGTGTCTCGTTAAAATTAAAAAATCCTTGTATCGATAGCCTTCAACGGCAACCATTTGGCGAATTTTTGCCGCAGCAAACCTGATTTCTTCCGTCCGCGTTTTGGCACCATAGATTTTGACCGAATCATTTTCAAACGTTGCTTTTTCTTTTGCCGAGAATCCGGCAACGGAATCGATCCAGTAGTCTTCAAGATTGCACAAATCTTGCGAAACCCTTGTTTTTTTGGCATAGGTATCAAGCATGACGGGGCTTTTGGACTTGTGAGCATGGGCATAAAGCTGATAATACAAATTTCCGGCACGATAAAACAAGTCGCCTGACTTTGGCGGTTCGTCAACGTAAGGATGATTCAAAACCAGATCGACGACGACGCTTTCTGCATTTTCAATCAGCTTTTCAACCAACAGCATTTCTCTTGCGGTCATTTGGTTAAAGCCGCTGATCAAAAAACAGCTGTTTTGAAGGTCGATCTTCTCCAGATATTGCGTAAGTTTGGTCAAAATTTCCGTATTGTCCAGGTAGCGGCCGGAAGTCATTTCGATAAAACGTGTATAGACAAGCGCCAGATCATGCAGTTTGGACCTCAATAATGCTTTGGATCCCAAAGATTCTTTCGGAAGCTTTTCGGCCATCTGCATGACGTCTTCCGGCATGATGCATCCGTTTTGAAGCTCCGTCATCTGTTTGGCAAGCTGGGTAATGAATCCGGGCTGTGACTCTTCACCGGAAAAAACCTGCAATTCATCTTTCAAATCACGCAAAATTCTGTAAATAATCATGTTTGATCCCGCGGAAGAAATTCTTGGAATCTGATATGCAGGCATATCTTTCATAAAATACCAAGCCAGACGCGTAAACGAAAAGACCTGCAAATCATGCGCCGCAAATATTTTTTCATCTTGAGAAAAAATTTGCCGCATATACTTTAACGCATTGACTTCAGATTCAAATTTGATGTGGTTCGGAACAATATAATAAACCATCCGGTTCGGGTTTTCTTTTCGCCACTTGGCAAGCTGTTCAAAATCTTTTTGCTGATGGTCCTTTGAGGCATTGCCTAAAATAAATCCTAAACCCAACTTGATCCCCCCGATTCAATTTAATGGTAACTACATTATAGCCTAAACTGAGCCGACAATGAAATTCCTCGGCTTAAAATTCACGCTGCCTTTGTTTGAACAAGACAATGTTGAAATTTGCTTTCGATTATTCCGGACGCGGCTAAATCGAAAATCTTAAAATTAAAAGGCATGCTGCTTTTTCTTGAAGGACACTGTTCAAATATCAAAAGAACCCGCTCGTTTTGCCAATCAATAATGCCTTGCCGTCAACGTTGCTCAAAATTCGTTTAAATTGGCAAAGTCGATTCAAGCTCTGCATTTTAAAGCAAAAAAAGCTTAAAATCAGCAAGAACGTTGCCAATTTTAAGCTAAGAGCATCTTTTAGCCCAACGAATCCCACGGCTTAAGCGGCTCCGGTTTCGTTTGAGCAATTTCTTTTTGCCTGTCGGTTGCAAATTGCTTTAAAACGACGGCTTGATAGACATAAGCATCAAACCAGGCATCCGTCATGATGAAGTAGCCCTTGTTGCCGTTCTTTTCGCCCCATGAGTTTTCGACCTTCCACTTGACCGGCTTGTCGTCTACAAGGTCAACTCCGGTAATCGCCATCGCATGCGAGCATTCGCCGACGCGCGTGGCCAGACGACCGGCCTTGTCGAGGTTCAGATCGATATCGAACAACTCGCCCTTCTTGAACAAGTCCGTGTCAAGCACGCCGTTTTCTCTGTCCATGTCTTTTGAGACGTCGCATCCGAACCATACAGCCCTGCCGCTCTTGAGTTGGGCAATAACGGCAGCTTTGAGTTCTTCAATCGGAACGTTGACGTACGTGACGTGCTCGCCTTCAAAAAGATAATCCTGATTTGAAAGACTGTAATGCTTGTACATTTCGTGATCAGGCGCATTCGTCAAATCGATGTAATCGCTGAAATCGACGTGCACATACTTGTCGAAGAATTCTTTTGGAGTCAGATTTCTGTCAATGTGATACTGATTGTCGTCATCACGATATTCGAAGTCGAACTTAACCGGTGGCTTGCCGAATGCGTAAACCAGCATGCGGTAAACTTCCTTCATCTTCTCAAGCTTGAAAGCACGCATTTCTTCTTCAGTCTTGCCGGCTTTTTTCATCTTGCGGATCTCAAGCGCATCTTTTTTGATTTTAAGATTCAAAACATCATTCAATTCGCTCGTATTTTCGCTGACGAACGTTTCGGGCATCACGCTCTTCGGCACAAGGCCGTACTTGTTGATCAAAGTCGCTGCATTGGCAAACTGGCCGCCGTCTTCATCGCCCCAGTCAAGCTCAAACAAATATTCGCGATCATCGTCGTCTCTTTCAGCGAGTCTGATCATCTTTTCGTAGAACATGTTGGCCTTTTCCAAACGATCATAAAAGGAATCGTAATTTTGCGAAAATTCGAAGTCTTTAACCTTCAAATCTTTTGCCACCTGCTGACGAAGCGTATTGAGCGTTGAAAACAGCCAGCAGCGTCCGCTCTTCTTTTGATTAGTAATTTTTCCGGTTTCGACTTCAACAGAAAAAACGTGATCGTGATTGGCTTTGGCAGCAAAATTCTTGCTTGCTGCCGTCACGCCGTTTTCCTGAACCGCCCGTGCGATTACGTCGGCACACGGAGTTTTTTCATAGGCACTTTGGAAATTTTCCAAATCTGCATTTGTTAAATCTTTTGTCATCTTAAAATCATCCCTTTGTCACTATCAATTAATCTCAATCTTATCATTATTTTGATGCTTAAACAAGCGTTCTGATTGCTTATCGCCTTGGATAATTGCACACTATTACGAATAATTGATGCTGGATTGATTTTATTTGGCGTTGCTTGTTATCGACGCCATTTTTTGTGCTCTTTTGTGATTGGGAGGCAGACTATTTTTTCAATTTTTTGGTCTGCTTTCGGGGAGCGAGCGACGGGAGCAGACGTGACGACAGCCAAAAGCTGTTGAAATAGCGTGACTTTTTCATAAAGCATTTTTCCATGAGAAATCCAGTGCCGTCAACCTCATTCAGAATTCATTCAGATCCATTAGTCCATTTGGCTCAGCCAAATCCTGCTGTCATCCTTTCGCTTACGGGCAGATCTTAAAAATCGCCGTTTTTCCCGTAACCCACTTTGAATCTCGAGGGACAGTAGACAAAAGCCGGGAGGAATGTGCGATTTTTGTCTACCGGACACTTCAAAAATGGGGTGCGCGGCCTCGAAAGTAGACAAAAACCAGGATGAATGCGTGATTTTTGTCTACCGGTCACTCCAAAAATGGGGTGCGCGGCCTCGAAAGTAGAACAAAATATCGAAAAATTGATAAAATGTTCTACCGCCGACTCCAAATTCGGTCCGCGCGACCCCGAAAGTAGAACAAAATCTCCAAAAATTGAGAAAATGTTCTACCGCCGACTCCAAATTCAGGGCTCGCGGCTCCGAAAGTAGAACAAAATCATCCAAAATTG
>UMCQ01009660.1_pt1 | contig 15496 bp, 10 predicted proteins | sample 1964271 | NCBI WGS metagenome assembly UMCQ01 (sample SAMEA4835972, study PRJEB28245) | human gut metagenome | biome: gut microbiome; material: fecal sample | place: Denmark | collected 2008
AGCATACTCTTATTTTTATGAAAATGAGACTTTTGGCATATCTTTTGTTAATTTATTGTAAATCTTTTCCTATATTCTGTGTCTTTTGACCGTTTTTTCTGTATATTTTTCAAAATTTATTGTATTGTTATCTGTACATTTATTTGTATTTACAGCCCGGACGGGTATTTACCATTTTTTTGACCTCATTCCAGCTTCTGCAAAAACGAAGCAGTTTTTTATTGACTTTTTTTCTGCAATACGCTTCTCTTGAAAGGCTGTTGAGCCATCTTGACTTACAGACACGCACTGTTTTCACGCTCCGGTTTCATGTTCTTTCTATATTATATGATATCAGGGTACTATGTGCCAGTGGCACATGTTTAGCGTCAACTGAAGCGGAATGTAGACGTAGGAGTGCGTAACACGGAATCATCCGAAGATATCATAGTTGAGGGCTTTTGCCCCCGATATCATTATATGCAGTATTACCGCTTGGCAATCAGTTTACAGATCGGATTGCCCGCCTTGGAAAAACGTTCCTCATATTCTGTCATGACGTTTCCTTCATTTAAAGCTGCATCGTGGTGTAAATCATATGTACAGGCTGTCAGTTTCCATTCCGCCTCTTTGACTTCTTCCACGGAAAAATCAAATAAATCCTTGTTGTCTGTTTTAAATTCGACCTGTCCGTCCTGTTTTAAAATGACGTTATACCGCGCAAAAAACTGGCGTGAAGTCAGACGTCGCTTTGCATGTCTGTCCTTTGGCCACGGGTCTGAGAAATTCAGATAAATGCGGTCAACTTCTCCCGCACCGAATACTTCGCAGATATTTTCTGCATCCATTCTGATAAAACGTAGATTCGACAGCTGCAATTCTTCCTGTTTTTCAACGGCACGAAGCAGCACGCTGGAATATTTTTCGATTCCTACATAATTAATATCGGGATTTTGTGCGGCAAGTGTTGAAATAAACCTTCCCTTGCCCATGCCGATTTCAATCCGCACCGGGTTGTCATTGCCAAACACTTCATGCCATGTGCCTTTCATGCCTTCCGGTTCTGTAAATACATATTCATTTTCTACCATCACTTCCCTTGCACCGGGAACATTTCTAAGTCGCATATTTATTTCTCCTAACTGAATGATTTCGTATATTGTGTGCCATGCGGGGATGATTTGTGCAAGCACAGTTCTGCCCTCTACCCGCACTCGCGAATTCGCGCTGACGCAGCCGCTCTACTCGGACGCTCGCCTTCGGCTTTGCTGGTTTTTGGCTTTATTCGCCGTGCTTGTCCGGGAAAGCTTTCTGCTTTCCCGGACTGTCGGGCATTCGCCCTATCGGCTAAAATCGTCTAAAAGTGCTTTGTGCAAGCACAGCACTTTTTTCCTCTTTCAGCCGGCACGGCTCATTGCTTACGCACATTATATAATATTCCCCTATATTTACACAACTACTACTTTACAGAAAGTTTTTCTTAGCGTAAACTAGTAATTAAACGATTTTAATTGAATTTTTGTTATATGGAGGTTTTTATGCGCAGCAAATGGATTAACAGGGTGCTGTCTGTTGCTTTACTTTTTACAACATTGACCACTTCGGTTTCTTATACATTTTCAACAGCTTATGCAGAGGAGGCAGGGGCTTCTACACAGCAGTCTGCACAGTCTGGGGTTTCATGGCCGGAGGCGCCGGAAATTTCGGCGGGGAACGGAATTTTGATTGATGCCGATACAGGGGCAATTCTTTATGAAAAAAATGCCTATACCAAGTGTTATCCTGCCAGTACCACAAAAATTTTAACCGGTCTTTTAACCGTGGAAAACTGCAGTATGGACGAAACTGTTACTTTTTCACGTGCCGCAGCCAATTCGGTTACATGGGAAGATTCTAACCTTGCAACAAAGGTCGGCGAACAGTATACGGTTGAACAGGCTTTGTACGGACTTTTACTGTATTCCGCCAATGAAATTGCCTATGGTCTTGCAGAGCATGTCGGTGGTTCTTTGGAAAATTTTGTAGAAATGATGAATGCCCGTGCAAGAGAACTGGGTGCGGTAAATACCCACTTTGCCAACGCAAGCGGTCTTTATGACCCGAACCATTATACAACGGCTTACGATATGGCAATGATTGCCCGCGGCTGTTATAACAACTCTACTTTCGTCAATATTGATTCGACAAAAGATACGTACACCATTGGACCTACAAATCTGACCGGTGAAAGCCGTACTTTCCGTCACAGACACCAGATGTTAAAAGGCCGTCCGATGTATTATGAATACTGCAAAGGCGGCAAAACCGGTTTTACGGACCAGTCCGGTTTTACACTCGTAACCTTTGCGGAAAAAAATGATATGCGCCTGATCTGCGTTGTTTTTAACTGTTCCGATTCCAATATCCGTTTTACGGATACACGGACACTGTTTGACTGGGGATTTGATAACTTTAAGAAAATTACCGCTTCAAGCGATACCATTTCCTCTTATTTTTCGGGTTCAAATTATTATCAGTCTGCTGTATACAGCCGCTATCCTGAAAATTTCAGTCTGAGTGCTTCTACGCTGACCATTCCAAATCATGCGAATGTAAGCGATATTACGCTGGCGGTCAATGAAAATTACACGCCGGAAGAAATTGACAATGCCTATACAACAGGTATCCGCTTTAAATACGGCGATAACACGGTTGCCACTTCTTTACTGACATTCAGTAAAGGCACGGCACACACGGATAACCGCCTACCGTATCTTTCACAGGATGCTGATACTGAAACGGTTCAGCCGCGCTGGTGCTTTTCTATCAGCATCTGGGTAATTGTGGCAGTCTTTGCCGCCGTTGTCATTCTTATCTGTTTCATTAGGGATTATCAGATGTCCAGACGCCGCAGCCTGCACGCACGCAGACACCACAGACGCCGCCGGTAACAGCTGTAAAAAAATATTCAACCAGCTTTATTAAACCAAAAAACTCCTTACAGGGTGCTTAGCCTGTAAGGAGTTTTTTGGTTTTTCCGATATACTTTTGCATTCCGCAAATATCTTATTGGATTTATCTTGTATTTGCCCTGTTGTATATCGTATTTTGTATACTGTATCCGCTATACGGTATATCCTCTGTTTCCCGATGTGTTTTCAGCGATTTCGGTTGAAGTACCCATATTAGAATACGTCAGTCCCGCATAGACCTGTTCGGCATTGCGCATGACCGGACCGGTTGTATCCTGTCTGCTGACCTCATAAAATGACTTCCGAAGCTTTGAAAGCATGGAAAGCACTGTATCCAGTACCGTCACATCATGCCCTGCATCTGCCTTTACAAGAAAACGCATCATGGAAACATATATTTTAAACAATTCCTTTGAAATATCATATTGCATATCCAGACTGCTTTCCAGCTCATCTACGACACGCTTCGCCCGCTTTAAGGACGCATGATATTCATCATCGTTTTTCTCCCGGTATGCTGCCTGCGCATCCTGCACCGACTCCATTGCAATATCATATAAAATAACAATCAAATCCGACTTTGATGCCTGTGACACCCGGTAAGAATACGTTTTAATCGAATCACTTTTCATAATCTGAAACCTTCTTACTGAAGAATCTGAAGTACGGTTGACGGTCTTTCATTGGCCTGGGCCAGAATAGAAGTTGCCGCCTGTGTCATAACATTTAATGAAGTGTATTCTGTCATTTCTTCTGCCATATCTGTATCGGTCATGGTTGAAATGGCTGATGTCAGATTTTCAGATGCTGTTCCTAAGTTGTTGGTTGTATGCTCAAAACGGTTTTCGTAAGCACCCATCTGGGAACGGACACGGTTTGCATAAGCAACAGCCGTATCAATGGTATCAATGGCTTCACTTGCCGTAACCGATGTCATGACATTTAAATTTTCTGTTCCGAGCGTATAACTTGTAACTGCCGGAATGTCTATCAGAATCACCTGATTTTCATTGGCACCGACATGAACGCTCATCGTTCCCACATCTGTTACTTCCTGTGTAACCTTTGCAGTCTGTGTGCTTGTTGCCGTAGACTTATCATCTGCTTTTGCTGTATCAGAAAACTGTGTACCTGCCACATTTGACGGTACATCCGTTACAAATGTTCTGTTGTTGACATCCTTTACCGTTACTCTTGTGCCGCTTGTCGAAATAACTGCGCTGTCTGCAAATCCCACACGCTTGCCGTCATTGTCCAGAGTAAATTCGGCCTGTACGTCACTGCCTTCTGCATACATGCCACCATTTGTTGCTGCTGTGGCAATTCCAAGCATATTTGCTAACTCTGCATTACTGCATGTGATATTCATGGTTTTTGAACTGCCGCTTTCTTTTGTCATAAATACAATATTATTACCGGCATAGCTTGTCTGCGGTTCATAGCCTGCATAATCTGTGCCGTTTACCTTTGTATCGTTTGTGGCACCTGCCGTAATTGCAAAAACACGTCCGCCAATCTTATCCGCACCGTCAACCAGCTTACCCATAATGCCTGCGAGTGTATCACCCTCGGAAATTTCAATCCCATAGCCGTTCATGCTGATTGTTCCTGCCTGCTCCTTTGTAACCGTTGCAGTATCACTCATGGTAACCGCACCGTTACCAACCACAATTGCCTGTCTTGCATCCTGTGTAATGGTAATGCCATAATTTCCGGCCACAAAATTATCCGATACTTCAATCTGATTGACACCTTCATAATTAGAGTAAACACGTCTTGAAAGATTACCACTGATTAAAGTCTGTGAATTAAATTCTGTGTTGCTTGAAATTCTGTCGATTTCTGAATTTAAGCTGTCAATTTCGCTCTGGATCGCACTGCGTTCATCAACGGAGTTTGTTCCGTTGGCTGCCTGTACAGACAGCTCCTTCATTCTGGCAAGCATGCTCTGGATTTCTTCCATCGCACCTTCTGCCGTATGCAGTACGGATACACCGTCTGCCGCATTGTTATCCGCCTGATTTAAACCACGCAGCTGTAATCTCATTTTTTCGGAAATTGCATATCCTGCGGCATCATCTGATGAACTGTTAATTTTATATCCTGATGAAAGTCTTGCAATCGACTTTGTTAATCTGTCCTGTGACTTCTGCAAAGCATTGTTGGAAACAATCGCAGAAACATTTGTAGCTATTCTCATTGTCTATACGTCCTTTCTGTTGTCTGAATAAAACATCTGTTGATTATATCGGTTTATTTCTAAGAAACCATAAGCCTGTTCCATAAAATTTCACATTTGCCGGTTTACGCTTATGCGTTTTCTGTCTTTCCCGCCAAAGCATATACTATCGTCTTTGCCGCCTTGTACAGTTTATCGGATGCCACGCTTTCTGCCGCTTTATCATACATTACACGGCGTACGGTACGGATATCCTGACAGTGGACTTCCACCTCTTTGAATCCGTTGTTTTCCTTTAGTTCTTCTGCCGCCTGCTCCAGTTTTTCAGAAAGCTTATCGGCGCTCGTATCGGAAATGCCGTATAATTCGGCGCTGTCACTGCCAACCTTTGCTTCTACGGAAACGGTTCCAAGCTCCTGCGTATTTAAGTGAACTGAAATTCTTCCCTTTTCTTTGGCATCCTGTACCAGTGTCAGGTGAATCATGCCGACACCTTCCTCTGTCACCATTGGAATCCGGTAATCATGTCTTTGGCTTAAATTGCGGATTAACCCGATTTCCCTGTAACGCATTCTCAAATCGCGGATTGTTTCGTAATCCTGGTTGTCATCTGCGGCAACTGCCGTTTCAAGGTCTTTTGCGGCATCCTCTTCCAGATCATCATATGCTGCTTCGAGTGCCTGTCTGTCACCTGACTTTTCTAAAAATGTCTCTGCTTTTGCAGTGTCTTTTTTATCTTCACCAAATACACTGTTATAATAGCCTGACTGCATAATGTGTTCCATTGCAAGCACCTGATTGACCGTTACCGGCTGTTCATTGTCTGTCAGTTCTTTGATAACCGCCTCTTCCATGGCAGATGAACTACGCAGTGTATTTAAGTATTCATCATAATAAGCCGCTTCTGCATCTTCATCATAAGCTGCCTCAATATCCTCGCAGAAGGCTTCAACCGAATGTTCGTCAATCGGCTGTTCCTGCTGTACTGTCTTTAACGACAGCGGTGTCACATGCTCCCCTGTTGTTTCAAATAAATTACCGAAATAATTCACCTTTTCCTGAATCTGTGGAATTGCTGCCTCATCATCTATCGTATAATCCATGCCTGCGGCACGTCTGCTGTTATATGCCTTGCACAGATTTTCCATGGTGATTTCTTCATTCTGCTTGACCAGTGTTCCGATTGCCGCTCCGGCATCCTTTGTAAAAATGTTCATCATCTTGTAAATGCCGATAAACTGGTTTCTCTCCTGCTCACTAATTCCGTCAGTCTGATCTAACTTATATAAAAAGCGGCTGTATTTTTCCTCTTTATCGTTATCCTGCTGTGCATTCATTTCCGTCAGGTATGCATTGACCGTATGAATGTCTTCTGTCATCGGATTGATATTTTCACGGATCATCGCAAGTGCCGTTTCCGGTTTCATATTCCGAATCAGATTTTGAAGGGTGCTGTGGATTTCCTTGATATTTTCAACACCTTCTTTTGTAATCTCCATCTGATTTTCCGCAAAAATACGTACTGCATCACGGTTTGCCTGTGTATTTTCAAGATTCAGTTCCTTTAAAATGTCTTCCGTGCTGGCATCTACGGCTTTTTTGAGCGAATCGCCAAGGTCCTTACGCACTTCTGTTCCGACTGCCCTGTATTCCTGTCCCGCCTGCTCAAACTGCTGTCTGAACGCACTTCCCTTCTGCGCAAAGTCGGCAATCGTCATCACTTCATTTTCGGCTTTTTCTTTGACAACCGCTCCCATCGATACATCCGGTGCATATTTAATATCATGCAGCGCGCGCTTGACCTGCATTACCGTCTGGTAAGACGATACAATCATATTCATTGTGCTGTCTGTTCCGGAAAGTCCTGCCACTGCGGCCTGTGTCTGACCTTCAAGGCTGTTCTGTGCTGCGCCTGCCGTTCCGGCTGTCTGCTGTGCCATCCCCCCTGCCGTATTCTGCTGTGCCTGTGAATCCTCAGCGTAGAGTGCCACCGCCTGATGATACGCATCAAGCTGTTCAATAAGACTTGCAATCGGCTCGGCATTTAAATTGACCCCCTGTTTTGCAAGAAACAGTCCGGCATCGGCAGTCATTAAAATACGAATCTGCTGTAACTGCTCGTAGCGGTCATAAACCTGCTCATTTTGATAATCCTGTACATTCTCCTGCACAAAATCCATGGTGCTTTCTTTGCTTCCAATCTCAAACTGAAAACGGTAAGAAGCCGCATCGACACTGTTCATTGCATTTCTTAAATTTTCAATATTAAATGTTTCATCATTTTCCGTTACATAGGCCACATGGCGGATGTCCGCATTATATACGGTACTGATTGCATCGGCAACCGTCTGATACGTTCCCGTACTGTTAATTAACAGCGTATCCGATGCATTCTCTCCCTGTGCCATACCGTTTACAATACTGCCAATCAGCTGTTTTAAGCCGTCCCCGGACTGTAAATCCGAAATATTTAAGCTGTCTAACTGTACTTTATATAAAATATTTTCTTTGGTGATTGGAATGTCATTTTCCAGCAGATTCCGTGCGGTTGACAGTGTTGCCCCATTGGCTTCAAGACCGGCGCGTCCGATAACCGCCGCCGCTTGCGGCATTAACTGCTGCCATTCATCTTCCGTTACCGTCACCTTTGCGTTCTGCTGTCCCTGACTGCCCTGTGACTGCATATACTCTGCCTTGTATACATTATCAATTGTCGGTGCAAGCCGGTTTTTCACCAGATAATTTTTCGCTTCTCCACTTAAATCGGAAATCTGTGAAACCTTATCCACCGCGCCTGCAAGTTCTTCCACATTTTCCTGTGTTGCCGGAAGATTGCCTGCGCTCATCTGATTGGAGATTTCCTCTGCCATGCCCGTACTGCCGACAACCTGTTCAATCTCATCAGTGCTTAATCCCTCTCCCGCAAAATAAACTTTCTTGCCGTGTGATGCCAGTTCAATCTTAATGCGGTCCACGATACCGACCATTTCTTCCTGTGACAAATCATTCAGGTTAAATCCGTCCTCATCAATCTTTACGGCATCTGCACCGGAAAGGCGCTGGAACAGTGCCTTTAAATTGGCTTTGGCATTGGTCGCGCTCTGCATAAGCTGTTCTTTGACATCATCGGTTTCCTTTAATAAAGAATGATATGTGTTCTGGTCTAATTCCCTCTGATTCACCTGCATACCGGATATCAGCACATTGGCAAAGTCTGCTGCCTTTGTGCTTCCCTCTGTCTGTGTATTGTTTTTTATATTAATTGATGCACCCTGACTTTTGTCGGTGCCTTTTGCCAGTTCTGATGCTGCAATTGTTAAATCCATTCTTTTCACCTCAAAAAAATACTATCTATAGACACACCGTCTTATAGATAGTATTTCGTCACATTTTTACATTTCATTTAGTCCGATTTAGGATTCCTCATAATACTTCATCAGTCCCTGTGTGCCTAAATCACCCATGCCTTTGTCTTCCAGCGTTTCATACATTTCAAGCACCGTATTTAAAACTTCCAGATTGACATCACGGTCTTTGGCTTCCTGCGCGGCAATCTTCATGTCCTTGATAAAATGCTTCAAGAAAAATCCCGGTGCGTAATCGTCCTTTAAAATCTTTGCGCCAAGGGAACTAAGCTGAAAGCTCGCCGCCGCACCGTCCTTTACGGAAGCGTACAGCTTATCCATATCAAGTCCTGCCTTCTGCGCATAAGCAAATGCTTCGCACACGCCGGACAATGCACCCGCAATCATAATTTGATTTGCCATTTTTGTGTGCTGTCCGCAGCCTGCGCTGCCTTCGTATACAATCGTTTTCCCCATGGCTTCAAAAAGCGGCATACAGGCATGAAAATCCTGCTCCTCACCGCCTGCTAGAATCGAGAGTGTTCCGTTTTTTGCACCTGTATCTCCACCCGTAACCGGCGCATCCAGCGCGTGCTGTCCGTTTTTCTTTGCTTTTTCATAGATTCTTATTGCAAGCTGTGGACTGGTGGTCGTCATATCAATAAGGTATGTACCGGCGGCGGCACTGTCAAGTATATTTCCTTCCGCAAAATATACTTCTTCCACATCCTTTGGAAAACCGACAATCGTAATCACGGCATCTTTTCCTGCCGCACAGCTTCCGATAGAATTACACCACAACGCACCCTCCTGCAATACATCTTCAACCTTTGCCTTGGTTCGCGCATAAATGGACACTTCAAATCCTGCTTTCATAAGGTTTCTGACCATAGATTTTCCCATAATGCCGACACCGATAAATCCGATTTTTTTCATGTGTATGCTCCTTTCCACCCTGATATCCTATTAGATCCGTGTTTTATTCTCAAGCTGCTGTGCCGTAAATTCATAAACCGCAATTCCATATTCCGGCAGATCAACCAGTACGGAATGGGAATATCCGTCGCAGTCCCCTTTATCCACAGTCAGCTGCTTTGCCTGTGTCTTTTCGTGGCTGCCCAGCACCAGACGGTACTTGCAGTCTGCCGGAACACCGACACGAAACTGTTTTCTTGCCACCGGCGTAAAGTTTAATACAAACAGCAGGTTTTTCTTGCCGTCCGGGCTGATGCGGATAAACGAATACACACTGTTGTCCACATCATTGGCATTAATCCATGCAAAACCTTCCGGCTTATAATCCGTCGCATACAGGCACGGATAACTGCTGTAGAGCTTCATGCACTTTTTCGTAAACTGCTGCATTTCCTTGTGGGACGGATCATCTAACAGATACCAGTCTAATGCACGTTCTTCGCTCCACTCGTTCCACTGGGCAAATTCCTGCCCCATAAATAACAGCTTCTTGCCCGGATGTCCGCACATATAGGCATATGCAAGCTTTAAGTTGGCAAACTTGCTTTCCCGGTCGCCCGGCATTTTACCAAGCATTGAACATTTCAGATGAACAACCTCATCATGCGAAAGCACCAGCACAAAATGTTCACTGTACGCATACATTAAACTAAACGTCATCTTGCTGTGGTTAAACTTTCTAAAATACGGGTCAAGCTTCATATATTCAAGGAAATCGTGCATCCAGCCCATGTTCCACTTAAATGTAAATCCAAGGCATTCTCCGTTGTCCGGGTCACCGCTGACCATCGGCCATGCCGTTGATTCCTCGGCAATCGTAACTGCCTGCGGAAAACGCTTGCGCATCATACTGTTAAAATGCTTTAAAAAGCTCATCGCTTCAAGATTGCCGTTGCCGCCGTATTTATTCGGAATCCAGTTACCTTCTGTCCTTCCGTAATCCAGATACAGCATGGATGCCACCGCATCGACCCTCAGACCGTCTACGTGGAACTTATCCACCCAGTACATGCCGTTTGCAATCAGGAAATTGGATACTTCATTTTTACTGTAATCAAAAACTTTCGTTCCCCAGTCCGGGTGTTCACCCTTTCTGGAATCCGCATATTCATACAGGCACTGTCCGTCAAATTCCGCCAGTCCGAATGCATCTTTTGGAAAATGTGCCGGTACCCAGTCTAAAATAACCCCGATTCCCTTCGAGTGCATGTAATCCACAAAATACATAAAATCCTTTGGCGTTCCGTAGCGTTTGGTTGGCGCATAATAACCTGTTACCTGATAGCCCCATGAACCGTCAAACGGATATTCTGCAATACCCATCAGTTCCACGTGCGTATAGCCCATATCCTTTACATAGTCTGCCAGCTCCGGCGCAATCTCACGGTAATTCATAAAACCGTCTTTGGTACCGTCCTCTTTCTTTTTCCATGAGCCGAGATGACATTCGTAAATTGCCATCGGACTTTCTAAATGATTTTCCTTTTTCTTCTTTTCAACCCAGCTTTTATCGGTCCAGTGAAAACCTGTCAAATCCGTAATAATAGATGCATTGTCCGGGCGAAGCTGGGCTTCATTGGCATACGGGTCTGCTTTATAAATTGCTTCTCCCTGCGGTGTCACAATTAAGAACTTGTACATCTGACCAACCTTTGCACCCGGTATGAACAATTCATAAATGCCGCCGTCTGATACCGGTTTCATATCGTATCCGTAGGCTTTCCAGTCATTAAAATCACCGACTACAAAAATATCCTTTGCATGAGGCGCCCACACCGCAAAATAGACCCCTTCCTGTCCGTCCTTTACTGCCTTATGTGCGCCCATCTTGTTGTAAATCTCATAATGCGTACCTTCCCCAAAAAGATACGCATCCAGTTCTGTCATAAATACATCTGTTGAGTCTTTTTTAGCCATAAATATTCCGCCTCCGCCTTTACAAATTTTATTCTGCTGTCTGCACGTTTATGATTATTAATTGTACCATACTCTACAGATAAATACTATTTATATTTTTTTTGCTTTTTTGTACAAAACTAAAACTAAGTGTGCTATACTTTGGGAAAAACATATATAATGATGTATACAAAAAAGGAGTACGTATTACAATGATTTACAATTTAATCAGTTCTGATTTGATAAAAGAAGTTACTTTTATCAGTGTGCTGTTTGCATTTATTTTGACCTGCGCAGCCATTGCTTTAGGCAAGAATATCCTTCCGCGCGATGCCGGACGTGCCTATGCCATCAACGGTTCCAAATCCGTTGGCAAGCCGCGTGGTGCCGGAATTATCTTTATACTGACTTTCACACTTTCCTGCGTGTTATTTATCAAACTGGATGCGGAAATTATCATTTATCTGATTTTAACGCTTGCGGCAATGTTAAGCGGCTACTTAGATGACAGTTCTTCTTCTCCGTGGGGCGAATTAAAAAAAGGACTGATTGATTTTGTCATTGCCTTAATGGCTGCATTTACTTATCTGCATTACAACCCGAATACCTTTGAATTGGCATTCTTTTCAAAAACCGTAACACTACATCCGCTGATTTACGGATTTTTAATTGTCGTTTTAATCTGGGTAAGTATTAATGTGACCAACTGCTCTGACGGCGTGGACGGACTGTGCGGCACACTTTCTGCCGTAACGCTTTCCACTGCTTACGTGCTGTTCCGTGTATTTGACATTGAACCGTATTTCCGTCATGCAGTGCTTTTAATGATTGTATGTATTTTAGGCTATCTGTGGTTTAACGCTTCACCGAGTAAATTGTTAATGGGCGATGCCGGTTCCCGTGCAATCGGTATTTTTATTGCATTTGTATTCTTAAAGCTGCACCACCCGCTTTTATACATTCCGGTGGCGATTATGCTGATTTTAGACGGCGGTCTCGGACTGATTAAGGTTTCGTTTATGCGTTTCCTTCATATTAATCTGATGAAAAATATCCGCACACCGATTCATGACCATATGCGCAAGAACAAAGAATGGTCTGACGCTCAGGTTGTCTTTCGTTTTGCGATTATCCAGATTGTCATCGGACTGGCTGTTATTTACGCGATTTTGTAGGCATTTATGAAACACTCAACCACAAAAACCGCATATTACCACCTTCCCGGCCTGTTTGAATTTTACGATTTATACAGCGTTTTCCTGCCGCTGTTTTACAGCCACCGGGAATATTTTTACGACTGGTGTGACATTGCTTCTGTCTACGGTGCACCGGCTGACTGTATCTGGGGCGGCGGACGTGTTGAATCGGGAAACCGGGATCCACGGGAAGTTTTTGCACTCATGCGGGAATACGGCATTTCCGCACGGCTTACCTTTAGCAACTCGCAGTTAGAACCCGTACACCTTGCTGATAAAAAATGCAATGCGCTGTGTGCCCTGCTCTCGGAAAATGACCGTGTACAAAACGGTGTGATTATTCACTCGGATTTATTACTGGACTACTTAAAATCACACTATCCAGACCTATATTTTGTATCATCGACAACCAAGGTTCTGACAGATTTTGCGGACTTTTTAAATGAAGTAAAAAATGATGATTTTCTGTATGTTGTACCGGACTTCCGATTGAACAAGGCATTTGACAGGCTCAATACTTTGCCGGATTTGCAAAAAAACAAGGTGGAATTTTTGTGCAACGAATGCTGTTTCTTTGGCTGTATGGACAGAAAACGTTGTTATGAAGCCGTAAGCCTTAACAATCTCGGCAAAGACTGTCCTGACCACCGCTGTAATGCACCGGATGCAAAAACAGGCTACCGTTTTTCCAAAGCCATGACAAATCCCGGTTTTATCGGGATTGATGATATTCAAAATATTTATCTGCCAATGGGATTTTCCAACTTTAAAATTGAGGGCAGAGGTCTGGGAAGCGCGCTGATTTTAGAATTTCTTCTATATTATATGACAAAACCCGAATATCAGATTCATGTGCGGGAGGCTGTGTATCTGGATAATATGCTGGATTTGTTTTAAAGTGAACAAACGTGAACAGATACTTTGCAGATAAATAAAACTCTGATATAATCAAAGAACAAAAGCAGCTGAAAAAACAGCGGATTGGTGATAACGATGAATTATATTGTATTAGATTTAGAGTGGAATCAGAGCGCAAAGGGAAAAAAATATGCGCTGCCGGGTATGCCGTTTGAAATTATCCAGATGGGTGCAGTAAAACTCAATGAGCAATTTGAAGTCATAGATGAATTTGACCGGCTGGTGTGTCCGCAAGTGTATCCGGTACTCCATTCCATTTGCGGGGAAGTGACTGGGATTACACAGGAAATGCTTGCCGATGGAGAGCATTTTGTGGATACCGCACTGGATTTTCTTGCCTGGTGCGGGCAGGATTATATCTTCTGCACATGGGGCAGTATGGATTTGGTGGAACTCCAGAGAAATCTGAATCACTATGCCATTGAGCCGGATTTTCCGATGCCATTTTTATTCTACGATGTCCAGAAATTATACAGCTTGTGCTTTTTAAACGGAAAGGAACGGCTGTCACTGCAGGCATCCATTGAGCAGCTTCACATGGCAGAAAACGAGCAATACCACATGGCATTATCCGATGCACGCTATACGGCGCAGATTATGAAACGGCTGGACTTTAAAAAGGTAAAAGCATTTTACAGTATTGATACCTATCGGGTGCCGCAGCGGCGCAAGGAAGAAATCTGCATGAATTTTGGCAATTACAGCAAATATATTTCAAGGGCATTTGATACACGGGAAAAGGCGGCAAATGACCGGCGCGTGCGTTCCTGCAACTGCTTTTTATGCGGAAAACCGATGGAACGGAAAATCAAATGGTTTGCAACCAACGCAAAGACATACTACGGTTTATTTTTCTGCGAAGAACATGGTCTGATTAAAGGCCGTTTTAAAATTAAGCATACAGATGATGAACAGTATTATGCCGTAAAAATTTTAAAACAGACTAATGAAGCGGGTGCTGAAAAACTGCATGACCGCCAGATTCAGGAGCGCGAACACCGCAGACAGCGGCGGCTGAACAAGCAGGAATAGTGTTGTGTAAAAAGTTGTTTCATAACTAAAAAAATAGTTTTTATACTTACATCTTTTTATCATTTATGCTATTATAATTCTGTTATTTAATAATAGCAGAGTCATCAATTTAATATTGAAATAAAAGAACGACATAAAATATCGGTATGGCTTTTGTCTGGTGGCCATCCACTGATATTTTATGTCTTTTTTATTTCTGGGAAAAGGAGATTTTTATGCCAAAAACAAAGTTTCAAAGTATTATTTTTACAGGTCTGATGGTATTTGTCATGGTTTACTGCATGACTGTCTATACCATCTCGCTGAAATCCGGTGCATTGAATTATTACGTTTTTTATTTAGCGGTCAAAGAAATGTGGTTAGAATATCTGGTCGTTTTTTGCCTGATTTTCTTTGTAATTACAAATATTGCAAACAAATTAGCCTTCCGGATTATCCATGCCGGAAGCCTGCCGCCCATTTTTACCATATTAGCAATTCAGTGTTTTACAGTGTGCCAGATTGTACCCGTTATCACTTTATTTGCAACCCTTGTACATAACGGAATAACCCAGAATTGGTTCTGCCAGTGGCTGCAGCTTGCAGTCATCTGTTTTCCTATGGCTCTATGCACGCAGATTTTTTTTGCCGGTCCATTTGTACGTTTTATTTTTAGAAAAATTTTTAAAACCCGTTAAACAACAAGCCAGACATCAAAATAAGGCTGGAAACTGCTTCCAGCCTTATTTTAGTCAGAAATATGTTAAATTACTATTGCAAAACAAATTATAGTATGTTATTTTACTAATAGAATATATTCCAAATCTCAATTTAAGCACGTTTTATATCAATTAATATGTGTTTAAAATCTGATTAACTGTTGAAATCTAAGTTTTTTTAGATTTCGTCTATATTTTTTATCATGTTTTTTGGAATTTATTGTGGATTCTGAAATGTCATTCTGTATTCTTCAGCCCACGTTTATAACCGGTTTGAAATTCCAAAAAATCTGAAAAAATTTTAGAAAATCCATTGAAATGCTTGTCG
>UMCQ01002350.1_pt1 | contig 15317 bp, 9 predicted proteins | sample 1964271 | NCBI WGS metagenome assembly UMCQ01 (sample SAMEA4835972, study PRJEB28245) | human gut metagenome | biome: gut microbiome; material: fecal sample | place: Denmark | collected 2008
CGATTTATTCAAACTCAATCGTTCCCGGTGGCTTACTAGTCAGGTCATAGAATACCCTATTAACCCCACGCACCTCGTTTATAATTCTACTCATAACTGTCTGGAGTACCTCAAATGGTATCTCGGCACTTTCGGCTGTCATAAAGTCAATTGTATTGACTGCACGAAGTGCAACTGCGTAGTCATAAGTTCTTTCATCACCCATAACACCAACTGAACGCATATTAGTGAGGGCTGCAAAGTACTGGTTTGGCATCCAGGCTGGTGCCTTGCCATTTTCTTTTTTGTAGGCTTCTACTGCCTTGTCTACTTCTTCACGGTAGATGTAATCGGCATCCTGTACGATACGAACCTTGTCGCCTGTTACTTCGCCGATAATTCTTATTCCAAGTCCTGGACCTGGGAATGGCTGACGGAACACAAGATGTTCTGGTATGCCAAGTTCAAGACCAGCCTTACGTACTTCATCCTTGAATAAATCACGGAGTGGCTCAATAATCTCCTTGAAATCAACGAAATCCGGAAGACCACCTACATTGTGATGTGACTTGATTACCGCTGATTCACCGCCAAGTCCACTCTCTACAACGTCTGGATATATAGTTCCCTGTGCAAGGAAGTCAACTGCACCAATCTTCTTGGCTTCTTCCTCAAACACACGAATGAACTCTTCACCGATTATCTTTCTCTTAGCTTCTGGTTCAGTAACACCTGCAAGCTTAGAGTAATATCTTTCCTGTGCATTTACCCTTATAAAGTTAAGGTCAAACTGTCCTTCTGGACCGAATACACTTTCAACCTCATCGCCCTCGTTCTTACGAAGAAGACCATGGTCTACGAATACGCATGTAAGCTGCTTTCCAATAGCTCTTGAAAGAAGACCTGCAGCCACTGATGAATCAACTCCACCAGAAAGTGCAAGTAATACCTTACCATCGCCAACCTTTTCACGTATTTCCTTAATAGTATTCTCTACAAATGCATCCATTTTCCAGGTTCCAGCACATCCGCATACTCCACGCACAAAGTTGTGAAGCATCTTTGTACCTTCCTGTGTATGAAGAACTTCTGGATGGAACTGTATTGCATAGAGGTTCTTTTCTGAACACTCTGCTGCTGCCACTGGACAGTCTGCTGTATGTGCAATTATCTTAAATCCTGGAGCAACCTGTGAAATGTAGTCAAAATGGCTCATCCACACGATAGTCTTTTCTGAAACATCTCCAAATAAAGCACTGCTCTTATCAACAAATGTCTCTGTCTTTCCATACTCTCTTACTGGAGCTTTCTCAACCTTGCCGCCAAGAACGTGCTGCATAAGCTGAGCACCATAACATAATCCAAGTACTGGAACACCAAGTTCAAAAAGCTCTTTAGTACAAGTAGGTGAACCTTCTTCATAGCAGCTATTCGGACCACCTGTAAGGATAATTCCTTTAGGGTTCATCGCCTTAATCTGCTCAAGAGGTGTTTTGTAAGAATATATCTCACAATATACGTTACATTCACGGACACGACGTGCAACTAACTGGTTGTACTGTCCGCCAAAGTCAATAACTATAACCTTTTCCTGATTCATATTGTCCCTTTCCTAATCATAAGTTTGCGTTGAAGATATATTTTATATGCATTTCTATACTTTAATCAGCCAATCATAAAAAATATCCAGACACAATATGCATATATAAATAACATGATGTAGGGGTCAAAAGCCCCCGACTTTGATACCTACGAATTGTTCCATGCTACGCACTCCCACAATTCTCCCCAATATTCGCATATCGTGGGATTATCATCCCACTTTTATACTCATATCAGGGAGTGGATCGCAAGGTCTTTCACCCACCTATGAGCGAACTCATGTGGGTTTAGACCTTTTGCCCCTGGTATCATAATATACATATATATAACATATACATATATAGCATACGCATATATAATATATACATATAACACACATATATTAATTGGATATTTTACATAACAATTTCTGTATAGCAATTTACTGCTTTTATTGTCTTATATTTTCTCCTATTACTTTCAAAGTATATATCAGTATATATAACACATCTACAACTCATATATACATTTATTATAGTAAACAAGCGGTATAATGACAAGCATATTCTTCAATCTTTATTACAATCCCATACAACACAACCTCCTATTATTAATCTGTTGTATGCTTATACCGCTTAATTTCAGATTTATACAGCTTTATATTTCCATAAGGAACTCGTCTACATATTTCCTCATATTGTCAAATTCTGCATTAACCTCAGGTACATCAGACTTAAAATCCAGCAGTTTATATACATAACCTTGTTCCTTGGCCTGTCTATAACTTTCTTTATACACAAGTTCAAAAAGCAGTGATATATGCCCTACTATATGGTCAACTGCACTCCTTCTTACACTTTTAAGTACTGTTTCCTTCTTATAAAAACTCTCAAGTACCTCTTTGGTTATGATTCCATTCTTAAGTTCCTCTGTTGTTACATCATATATAATCTCCATAGGAATATCTGCATTTACCTTAAATATGTCAACCTTATCTGCATCACGCAGTATATCACAAAACATACGCTGTCTTTCGGTGAGGTCTTCTTTTACACGATACTTATTATGCTGTCTTATTGCCATTTCAAGAAGTCCTGTATCTTTATTGTGGTGCTCATTATTTTTTATTATCTGCTCAGCTTCTTCATTCCCTGAACGTGCAAGCTCACATTCTTCATAATACCCTTCTGCAAACTTCCTTATAAGACCTTCCTTAAACAGTAGGTCTGCCCCGAATTCTGCATGGTCTACTGACTGGGCATCATTAAATGTACCGAAACGCCTTATCTGCTCAAATCTTCCTATATCGTGTAACATTCCAAGAAGCCATGCAATATCTACATCCGATTCACTTAAGCCTAATGATTCTGCAATTCTTTGACACAGTCCTGCTACTCTGTAGGTATGATCTATCTTAAGCTTTATCTTTTCATCTGATGGGTCATAATTTCTTACATACTCTGCAAATGCATTAATAACATTTTCCCTGTTAATAACTGGTTTGTTAATACTTTCCACAACATCAATAAGTCCATTAAGGTCAGCACATACCATATATGTAAGCTTCCTGATATCATCATCTATTGCTATTGTATCGGGAATATGAACAACTCTCATATCTGCCGCATAGCCAGCCTTAATGCCATTAATGCTGTCCTCAACTACTACTGCCTCTGACGGATTTACGCCTATTGCCTTAGCCGCACGAAGGAATATATCTGGTTCTGGCTTTCCATGTTCGACTTCATCTCCATATACAACCGCATCAAGATAATCCCACACTCCTATTTCATGAAGTGTTTTCTCAGCACTTTCACGCCTTGTTGATGTAGCAACTGCACTCTTTAATCCATTATTTCTTATATATTCAAATATGTCCTTTACGCCCTTTTTAACAGGAATACCTTCTGTTTCCCTTATCTTGTATACATGCTGTGTTCTAAGCTCCTTCGCTTCCCAATAATCTATCACACCCTTGTAATAATCATCAAAGAACTTGCAGCAAAGCTCTGCCGGAGCACCCTTAAAGCTGTCTATAAGCCACATGGGCATATCCACTCCAAGCTGCCCTGCCGCCCATAGCCAGCCCTCATTAGACTGTCTTTCTGAATCTATAAGAACGCCATCCATATCAAATATAATGCCTGATACCATTTTTCTTCTCCTAGCAATCAAATGTCGTATTTTTACACTTTATATTATTTAAAGTAACTATAAAAGATATGTTTTTATAATTTATAACACTGACCAGCACCTGCAATTTTCAAATTTGCCAATTTAGAGATTTTTAACATCTTCTATCATTGAACTTTCATCCACAATGCCGTCATCTGCACCATCCTTATAAATACTTCTTAACATACTGTCCCGTATAAGACTTCTTAACCTTGGCAACCTCTTCTGGTGTACCCTTTGCAATAACTGTACCACCTCTGTCGCCGCCTTCTGGTCCCATATCTATAATATAATCGGCTGTTTTGATAACATCAAGATTATGCTCAATAACAACAACAGTGTTACCGCCCTCCGCAAGCTTATGAAGTATATCAACAAGCTTGTGGACATCTGCAAAATGAAGTCCTGTTGTAGGCTCATCAAGAATGTATATAGTCTTTCCTGTACTTCTTTTTGAAAGCTCTGTAGCAAGCTTTATTCTCTGTGCCTCTCCACCTGAAAGCTCTGTAGATGGCTGTCCTAACTTAATGTATGAAAGTCCAACGTCATTAAGAGTTTCTATTTTTCTTCTGACTGATGGCACATTTTCAAAGAAATCAACTGCATCCTCAACTGTCATATCAAGCACATCATATATGCTCTTTCCCTTATACTTAACTTCAAGTGTTTCCCTGTTATAACGCTTTCCGTCACACACTTCACAAGGAACATATACATCAGGCAGGAAATGCATCTCTATCTTGATAATACCATCTCCGGAACAAGCCTCACAACGTCCTCCCTTTACATTAAAGCTGAAACGTCCTTTGTTATAACCTCTTTCCTTAGCATCTGTTGTTGAAGCAAAAAGATCCCTTATCATATCAAATACACCTGTATATGTCGCAGGATTAGAACGTGGAGTTCTTCCTATTGGCGACTGGTCAATATCTATAACCTTATCAAGCTGCTCGATTCCTGTAATATCATCATGGTCACCAGCGATACATCTTGCACGGTTTAAAGACTTAGCAAGGTGCTTATACAGAATTTCATTCACTAGGGAACTCTTTCCTGAACCCGATACACCTGTTACACATGTAAATACTCCAAGTGGTATATCAACATCAATATTTTTAAGATTATTCTCCCTTGCACCCTTAACAGTTATCCAGCCTGTCGGCTTTCTTCTCTTCGCCGGCACTGGAATCTTGATTCTTCCGCTAAGATATGCACCTGTAAGCGAATCCTTGCATGCCATAATATCAGCTGCTGTTCCTGTCGCAACGACTTCTCCACCATTACGTCCGGCACCCGGTCCTATATCAACAATATAATCTGCGGCACGCATAGTATCTTCATCGTGTTCAACCACAATAACTGAGTTACCAAGGTCACGCAAATGTATAAGTGTCCCAAGCAGCTTGTCGTTATCTCTCTGATGAAGTCCGATACTTGGCTCATCAAGTATATAAGCCACACCAACAAGTCCTGAACCTATCTGTGTCGCAAGTCTTATTCTCTGTGCCTCTCCTCCTGAAAGCGTACCTGTAGCTCTTGATAATGAAAGATAATCAAGTCCTACATCCATAAGAAACTGTATTCTTGCCTTAATCTCCTTAAGTATCTCTGCACCGATAAACTTCTGTCTGTCTGTAAGCTCAAGCTCATCTAAAAACTTCTTTAACTTAACAATAGACATATCTGTAATCTGATATATATTCTTATCTGCTATCGTAACAGCAAGAGATGATGGCTTTAATCTCTGTCCGTGGCAGGACTTACAAGGTCTTATGCGCATGAATTCCTCATACTGCTGCTTTGCACTGTCTGAGTAAGTTTCCCTATATCTTTTCTCCATATTATGGATAAGGCCTTCAAATGCTATATCGTATTCTCCAACGCCTCTCTGGCCTTTGTAATGCACTTTAACACTTCTACCCTTAGTACCATTTATAATCATATCCTTAATATCATCTGGATAATCCTTAAATGGTGTTGATAAACTGAAGTTATATTCCTTTGCAAGTGCGCTCATAATAGCCCTAGAAAAGCTGCCCTCATCCTTTACAGACTGCCATCCCAAACCAACTATAGCTCCCTCATCGATGCTTAATGAATCATCTGGTATAAGAAGCTCTGCATCAAAATTCATTGTATAACCAAGTCCGTAACAATCAGGACACGCACCAAATGGATTGTTGAACGAAAAGCTTCTTGGCTCTATCTCATCTATGCTTATGCCACAATCCGGACACGAAAAGCTCTGTGAAAAGTTAATCGGCTCACCATCTATAACATCAACTGTCATAAGTCCCTCTGCAAGCTTAAGTGCTGTTTCTATTGAGTCTGTAAGTCTTTTGTTAATTCCATCTTTAACTACAAGACGGTCAACAACAATTTCTATATTATGCTTCTTGTTCTTATCAAGATTTATCTCATCTGTAAGCTCATACATATTGCCATCAGCAATAACTCTTACATAACCACTCTTTTTAGCCTGTTCAAAAAGCTTCTTATGTTCACCTTTTCTTCCTCTTACAACTGGAGCTAATATCTGTATCTTTGTTCTTTCTGGAAGCTCCATAATAGTATCAACCATCTGGTCTACAGTCTGCTTGTTGATTACTTTGCCACACTTTGGACAATGTGGTGTACCTATTCTTGCATATAATAATCTGAAATAATCATATATCTCTGTAACAGTTCCAACTGTTGAACGTGGATTTCTGTTAGTTGACTTCTGGTCTATGGAAATAGCTGGTGAAAGTCCTTCTATGCTCTCTACCGCCGGCTTTTCCATCTGTCCTAAGAATTGCCTTGCATATGAAGATAATGACTCCATATATCTTCTCTGGCCTTCTGCATATATAGTGTCAAAGGCAAGACTTGACTTACCAGAACCAGACAGACCAGTAAGCACTACAAGACTGTCCCTTGGTATATCTACATCAATATTTTTAAGATTATGCTCACTTGCACCTTTTATTCTTATATAATTCCTGTAATCGCCTTTTTCCATATTCTATTTTCTCCGTTATTTCTTCTTTCTTAATCCTTAATCATCTCAGGTACATAATGCTTTTTCTGTAAACAGCAACTGCTTTTTATAATTCTGACTGCGTAATATTGCTTTTGAACTTATAGCCTCACCTGGTATAATAGCTATTAATTCTATCTGCCTGACTTCTTATCCTCATAAATATACTTATTAATCTCGATCATCTTATCACGAAGCATAGCCGCCTGTTCAAAGTCAAGCTCTGCTGCAGCCTTACGCATATTTTTCTCAATCTGCTTCTTAACCTTTTCAAGATCTTTAATGCTCATAGATTCATAATCTACATCAAGCTTTCCATTTGAATTATCTGCTTCTGCTGCCTTAGATATACTTATAAGATCTCTTACTGCCTTCTTTATAGTCTGAGGGGTTATTCCGTGTACCTCATTGTACTCCTGCTGTATCTTTCTACGTCTTTCCGTCTCAGATATAGCCTTTTCCATAGACTCTGTTATAGTATCTGCATACATAATAACGTGTCCCTCTGCATTTCTGGCAGCTCGTCCTATCGTCTGGATAAGTGAAGTCTCTGTTCTTAAGAAGCCCTCTTTATCAGCATCAAGAATAGCCACAAGACTTATCTCTGGAATATCAAGTCCCTCTCTAAGCAGATTGATACCAACAAGCACATCAAATCCGTCAAGTCGCATATCCCTTATAATCTTCTGTCGCTCTAGTGTATCAATATCAGCATGAAGATACTTGACTCTTATGCCGACTTCCTTAAGATAATCTGTGAGATCCTCTGCCATACGCTTGGTAAGTGTAGTTACAAGTATCTTGTTCTTTTTCTCAACTTCCTTATTAATCTCACTTATAAGATCATCTATCTGACCCTCTATTGGTCTAACTGTTATCTCTGGATCAAGAAGTCCTGTAGGCCTTATAATCTGCTCTGCCCTCATAAGTTCGTGTTCTTCCTCATACCTGCTAGGCGTAGCAGATACAAAAAGCATCTGTGATATCTTGCTCTCAAACTCCTGAAAATTAAGCGGTCTGTTATCCTTCGCTGAAGGAAGCCTGAAGCCATAGTCTACAAGTGTCGTCTTTCTTGCCTGATCGCCTGCATACATTCCCCTTATCTGTGGAATAGTAATATGTGACTCATCGACAATAATCATAAAATCATCTGGAAAATAGTCCATGAGCGTATATGGTGGACACCCTGCCGGAAGCCCTGCTAAATGTCTTGAATAATTCTCAATACCTGAACAGAAGCCTGTTTCCTGCATCATCTCTATATCAAAGTTCGTTCGTTCTTCTATTCTCTGTGCCTCAAGAAGTTTATCCTCACTCTTGAAATACTCTATTCTCTCTGCAAGCTCTTTCTTAATATTCTCAATCGCCTTTTCCATCTTCTCTTTTTCAACAACATAATGTGAATTAGGAAATATAGCAACATGGTCAAGGTTACATTTAACCTCACCGGTAAGAGAATCAATCTCGCTTATCCTGTCTATCTCATCACCAAAAAACTCTACTCTCACAGCATCTCCACTGGAAGCTGACGGATATATCTCTACAACATCTCCCCTTACCCTGAATGTTCCTCTTTTAAAATCCTGGTCATTGCGCATATACTGTATATCTATAAGCTTTCTTATCATTTCATCTCTGTCTTTTTCCATACCTGGACGAAGTGAGATAACCATATTCTTATAATCAATAGGTGCACCAAGACCATATATACACGAAACTGATGCTACTATAATAACATCATCTCTCTCTGACAATGCCGCTGTTGCTGAATGTCTTAACTTATCTATCTCGTCATTAATCGAAGAATCCTTGGCTATATAAGTATCGCTCTGTGGCACATAAGCCTCTGGCTGATAATAATCATAATAGGATACAAAATACTCTACTGCATTCTCAGGAAAGAACTCTTTCATCTCAGAGTACAGCTGAGCTGCTAATGTTTTATTATGACTGATTATAAGAGTAGGCTTCTGTACATGCTGTATTATGTTCGCCATAGTAAATGTCTTACCAGAGCCTGTAACACCGACAAGTGTCTCGAACTGATTACCCTCTTCAAATCCCTGCACAAGCTTCTCTATTGCACGGGGCTGATCTCCTGTCGGTTTATAAGGAGCGTGTAACTTGAATTCCATAACAATTCTCCCTTCGTTAATCTATAGTAAAATAGTCAACAACAATATTATTTAATAGTATTTACCTTATATATTGATTTTACTACAAATAAATGCCTTTGTCTATTAAAAATAGAACATTTGTTTTATTTTGTGATAAAAATTACCTGACTGCTGATACACAACAGATTTCAACAAACTGCCAATCTGCATATCAGCCATCAGGCTTACTGTAATTTATATATTTTCCATTTGCATATATTTAATTAATCTGTGCTTCCACATTCTTAATTGCCGCATCAAGCTGGGTATCAACATCTGCATCAGTATCATATTCCACTACCATATCTGGAGTAACACCTTTTCCGTGTATATCCTGACCCTTTGGTGTAAAATACTTGGCAATTGTGAACTTTATTGCACTTCCATCTGTAAGTGGTTTAACTGTCTGCACAATTCCTTTGCCATATGTCTGGGTTCCAATTATCGTTCCTTTGCCATAATCCTGTATAGCACCTGCAAATATCTCTGAGGCACTGGCACTGTTGCCATTTACAATAACTGCCAGTGGCAGATTGAACTCATCATTATCCTGACCTTTATACTCTTTTCTATTGCCCTGCTTATCCTCTGTATACACAATAAGTCCGTCAGGAAGCATATATTTAAGCATACCTACAACCGTATCAAGCAATCCGCCTGGATTGTTTCTTATATCAATTACAAGTCCTTTCATACCCTGTGACTGCAAATCTTCAACAGCCGCCTTGAACTGCTTTGTTGTTACCTCCTCAAACTGTGATATCGAAAGATAACCTATATTATTATCAAGAAGTGTATATGACACTGTCTTTGCTTCAACAGCATCTCTTACCGCAGAAAATGTCAGTCGCTCAGTTCCACGAATGACCTCCAGCGTGACAGATGTACCCTTGTCGCCTTTAATAAGTGCAACGGCTGATGAAAGCTCCATACCTGTTATGTCCCTGCCATCAACATTTACAACCCTGTCGCCACTCCTGAGTCCAGCCTGATAACCTGCCCCATTATCATATACATCTACAAGAAGAACACCACCTTCACCGCTAAGCTGGCAGACTGCTCCTATGCCATAGAACTTGCCATTTGTTGACTCCTTTAAGGCTTTATATTCATCCGCTGTATAATACATGGTATACTTGTCACCATATGAACTAAGATACGCCTTGTAAATGTTATCTTTGGCGGTTTCATCATCTACATCACCAAAATAAAAGGATTCAAGCACAGAATCAATTGCATTAAGCTTGCCTTCTACCTCACTTCCAATTCCGTCTGAATCTGTGACTGCATCAGATTGTATATATACATCTCCATTAACACCTATATGAATGTAGCCTTTAGCTATACACACTGCTGCCACACTTAATATTAGAAGTATAACAGCCTTAAATGCTGATACAGCACCGATAATCATTCCACTTGCAAAGCCTTGTGATTTCTTCTTTCTTGGCGGCTGTGCATTTCTTCTTAAATCATTCATTCCATACAAATCACCAATATTTCCACGATTATCCGAAGCACTATTATTAATTCTGTTACTGGCATTGTTGTCATTATCTGCATTAACATTATTACTTGCATTGATATTATCACCAGCATTAAAATCGTCACTATTGACATTATCATTTGAATAAATGTTGTTATTTTGATTGTCCATACCTATATGCCTCTGCATTTATTAATATTTATTTGCTTAAGTAGTTCCAAGGTGAAACATAACTTCCGTTATATCTTACATCAAAATGTAGATGAACTCCGTCAGAATCACCAGTTGTTCCCATAAGTGCTATCTTCTGTCCCTTAGTTACATGTGTTCCTGCACTGACAAGAAGCTTTGAAGCATGCAGATATCTTGTATACAATCCACCACCGTGATTAATCATAATATAATTCCCCGCTGATGAACTAAATGTCGCAATTACCACGTCACCATCATACGCCGCATATATAGCATCACCCGCAACGCCTCTGTTAAGTGCACCGATATCAATTCCCTTATGCGGAGAACTTCTGCCCTCTGTATCACCATAAGGTGAGGTTATCCTTGTTGACTCTGTAGGCCACTTGAACTTTCCACCATCATATTTTACAACATTGGCACTTCCACTATTCTCCTTGGCCTTAATCTCTGCCTCTATCTTAGCAATATATTCGTCCTGAGCCTTTATATCAGCTTCTATCTTAGCTTTATAATCCTCCTGCTGCTGCTTATTCTTCTGCAATGAAGCCATTTCACTTTTCTTGGTTGACTCAAGCAGTGAAAGTGAAGCTCTCTTATCTTCAAGCTCCTCCTGCTTGGTTACAAGTGTCTCCCTGTCTGTTTCTAACTGTGCTTTGGCGACAGTTATATAAGTAACAGTAGCATTATATTTTTCAAGCATTTCCCTGTCATACTGTGAGATTTTTGTAATATATTCCGCCTTATTAAGCATATCACCCATACTCTGGGAATTCATAAGCAATGCAAAATATGTTTCATCATTATGTTCATACATAAACTGAATTCTAAGCTTCATTGAACTATACTGTTCTTCTGCCTCTATCTCTGCCTGTGCAAGCTTTTCTTCTGTATCCGCTATCTCAGCCTCTATCCGCTCAACCTGCTCATTAACCTCATTAAGCTCACCATCAACACTGGACATCTGTGCATCAAGCTTGGCAATATAAGCTATCATATCATCGTTCTGTGCCTTTAAGTCTTCAATTATTTTCTCTGTCTGTTCATACTGGCTCTGCAAATCTTTTTTCTTGCTGTTAGCATCATTGAGATTCTGCTTATCATCTCCATATACATCATAATATGACACTGCAAAATATGGTATTACAAGCACAAGTACCATCAACAATGGAATAAGCCTTTTTGCTAATGCTCTCCTCATACAACTCCTCCATTCAGCCAAACCATTTATAAAATGCATACAAACAGCCGCTTAACAATAGCATAACAATCTATACTGTCAGATACCATTTTTATTTTTAAATAGGACTTCCACATATCATATACAATCACATAATATAATCTTCATATATAATACATAATCATATAATTCAATGCAGCAGTCCTATGTCTGGCTAATATTATCTGCTATACATTAGCATGCTTTCTTACGGCAAAGAAGCTTCCTAATGCACCTATTCCGATACCAAGAAGAATTCCTACTGGAACCAGTATTCTGAATACATCATTAACCGGCATAAATGCAAGAATATTCTGAAGTATCGAGAACTTATTCATAACAAAATTAATAATATTCTCATATACAAATCTAAGAATAACTATTGGAATAATTGAACCAACAAGTCCAATTACAATACCTTCTACGAAGAATGGTGCATTAACAAATGCATCTGTAGCACCTATATACTTCATAATAGAAATCTCTTCTTTACGGACAGTAATACCTATTACAATTGTGTTAGTAATAAGGAATATAGATACTGCAAGAAGAATAACTATAATTGCTATTGTTATGTAACTAACAAGTCTTGCGGCACTAGCAAGTCCACTTGCTGTTGCCTCTGAACGGTTAACCTGTCTTATACCATCAAGATTTTCAAGGTATGTTACAAGTGTAGCCTGACTTGAAGCTTCATTAAGATATATCTCATATGATGAAGAATTAGCAAGAGGATTATCATCCTTGAAACCCTCTGCAAGTTCTGGGTAATCTTTAAAATACTCAGCCTTGTAATTCTCCCACGCTTCATCAGCTGATGTATAATGAATTCTTGACACTTCATTACGCTGGCTTATCGTATCGCCAAGCTTCTTAATATCTGCGTCTGTAAGTCCTTCATCGAAAAATACTGTTACACATACTTCATTCTCAGCCTTATGAATCATATACTGAAAATTGGATACAAGTGCATAGAATACACCAAAAAGGAATATACACGCTGTAATTGTTGCTATAGACGCAAGAGAGAACAATCTATTACGATAGATGTTCTTTAATCCGTCTTTAATATGATAAAATAACGATCTAATCTTCATAGAAATAACCACCTTTTTCCAAATCACTGATAATCTTGCCTTCGCTCATAGTAATAGTTCTCTTCTTCATCTGCTGAACTATCTCCATATTATGAGTAACAACAAGTACTGTTGTTCCCTGCTTGTTAACCTGATCTAATATCTTCATAATCTCATTAGAATTAGCTGGGTCAAGGTTACCTGTAGGCTCATCGCACAATAATATAGCTGGCTTATTAACCAGTGCTCTGGCTATGGCAACTCTCTGCTGTTCACCACCTGATAACTCATTAGGAAATGACTTATACTTATCAAGAAGTCCTACCATTGAAAGCATAGCAAGAACCCTGCTCTTAATCTTCTTATTAGGAGCTTCGACAACTTTCTGTGCAAATGCAATATTATCGTATATATTACGATCTGGTAAAAGTCTGAAATCCTGAAATACAACACCGATATCTCTTCTAAGATATGGTAACTTCTTTCTTGTAAGTTTATTAAGGTACTTTTTATTAACGTATATCTTACCCGATGTTGGGTCAAGTTCCTTAAGAAGAAGCTTTATAAGAGTTGACTTACCTGAACCACTCTTACCTACTATAAACACGAATTCTCCTTTCTGAACGTGAAGATTAATTCCGTTCAAAGCAGGAACTCCAGATGTATACGTTTTGGTAACATCTTCCATTATAATCATTATTAATATTCCTCCAAATTAGTATGTATCTTTACTTTCCATATATTTCATATATTTAACTACCATAAGTGCAATCTTAAATGTTATGGCATCATCAAACACTCTCAAATCAAGGCCTGTAGTCTTCTGAAGCTTATCTAGTCTGTATACAAGAGTATTTCTGTGGATATATAACTGTCTTGATGTCTCTGATACATTAAGGCTGTTATCAAAGAACTTGTTAATTGTTGATAACGTCTCCTCATCTAAATCATCAGGTGACTTTCCGTCAAATATCTCTCTTATGAACATCTGACAAAGTGGAAGTGGAAGCTGATATATTAAACGTCCAATACCAAGTCTGTTATATGCAACAACATTCTTGTCACTATAGAATATCTTGCCTACATCAAGAGCCATATTAGCTTCCTTGTAAGAACGTGATACTTCTCTTATATCATTAACAATAGTACCATAAGCAATATGAGCAGAACTCATAGCCTCTGTATTTAACATATCTATAATAACTTCTGCTGTCTTATCAAGGTCTTCGTAAGTTTCATTACTCTTAACCTCTCTGACAAGTATTATACTCTTCTCGTCAACTGCTGTGATAAAATCCCTTGTTCTTGAAGCAAATAAAGTTCTTATTGTCTCTAATGCATTAATATCTTTCTCGTGCTTAGTCTCAATAATATATACAACTCTCTTTACATCCGTATCAATATGAAGCTTCTCAGCTCTTGTATACATATCAACCCTTAGAAGATTATCAAGAAGAAGATTCTTTATAAAGTTATCCTTATCAAATCTTTCCTTATAAGCAACTAAAAGATTCTGTATCTGAAATGCTGCAAGCTTTCCTAACATAAATACATCATCAGTTGTTCCCTTAGCCAATATTATATACTCAAGATTGCCATCTTCAACAACCTTAAAGAACTGATATCCATTAACCACCTGACTATCTGCTGGTGAATCTATAAATACAAGTGCATCTGCTGTACATTCAGCAACATTATCAAATGTCTTAGCTACAACCTTGCCCTCTGCATCAATAACACATAAATCAACTCGTGATATTTCTTTTAACCCATCAACGGTTGTCTGTAAAATCTGATTTGAAATCATATTATACTCCATTCCTTCGCATCTTTTTGACATTTACTATATCATTGTAAAGCAAAATGACAAAAAAAAAAAGAGGAAATGTATAGAAATTATACACTTCCTCTAAATTTTATAAAATAATTATATTTGAATAATACAAATATCTAATTATGTATAGTAATTAGTGAGTAATTACCATTTCTGTTTCCTTATCAAATACATGAAGTCTTGCAACATCCATAGCGAATTCAACTTCATCACCTGGACGAGCTGTTGTTCTAGGATTAACCTTAGCTGTACATGTAACATCACCAATTTCATAGTGAAGGTTAACTTCAGCACCAAGTAATTCATATACTCTGATTGTTGACTTAAACTTAGTATCCTGATGAGCAGCGATAAATTCTGGATCATCTTTAACGTCTTCTGGACGGATACCAACTACAACTGTCTTTCCAACATAACCTTCATCGATAAGCTTCTTGCTCTTTTCAGCTGGAAGTTTGATAACAACTTCTTCGCTCATCTTAAGAACTGCCTGTGAACCTTCCTGAGCTACTGTAGCGTCGATAAGATTCATCTGAGGTGAACCAATGAAACCAGCAACGAAAATGTTGTTAGGTGTATTGTAAAGGTTCTGAGGTGTAT
>UMCQ01064292.1_pt1 | contig 15215 bp, 9 predicted proteins | sample 1964271 | NCBI WGS metagenome assembly UMCQ01 (sample SAMEA4835972, study PRJEB28245) | human gut metagenome | biome: gut microbiome; material: fecal sample | place: Denmark | collected 2008
TTAAACATCCGCAAAGGTTTGGGGCTGTACTGCAACCTGCGCCCGATGAAGGTTTCCAAATATACGGCGCATCTCAGCCCGCTGAAAACCGAACGTGCCGAAGGTGCTGACCTTTTAATTGTACGCGAATTGACCGGCGGTATTTACTTTGGTACACATAATGAAGCACATCTTAACGCCGACGGCGTGGAAGAAGCAAGCGATATTGAAATGTACACCCGCCCGGAAGTAGAGCGCATTGCCCGTTTTGCCTTTGAAGCGGCTCGCAAACGCGGTGGCAAGGTAACAAGCGTTGATAAAGCCAACGTGCTGGGCAGCAGTCGTATGTGGCGTAAAATTGTTACCGAAATGCGCGACAAGGAATACCCCGATGTTGAACTGAACCATTTTTATGTAGATAACTGCGCCATGCAGCTGGTGTTGAACCCGAAACAGTTTGATGTTGTTTTAACCAATAATATTTTTGGCGATATTTTAAGCGACGAAGCCAGCACCATTGCAGGCAGCATCGGTTTGCTGCCGAGTGCAAGCCTCGGTGACGGCGCAGGCATGTATGAGCCTATCCACGGCAGTGCGCCTGATATTGCGGGGCAGGGCATTGCCAACCCGCTGGCTACCATTTTAAGCGTTGCCATGATGCTGCGTTATTCGCTGAACCAGGACGCAGCGGCAGACGCAGTGGAACGCGCCGTTGACGAAGTGCTGGAAGCAGGTTACCGCACGCCTGACCTGTGGGCGGAAGGCCTGAAGAAAGTAAGCACTGCCGAAATGGGCAAGCTTGTAGCAGAAGCAGTAAAATAAAGCAGCCGTAAAATAAGGGAAACACAGACAGATTAGAGATATTATAAACAGTTATAAATAAGGGAAAGAAAAAGGGCGCAGACCGTATGGTTTGCGCCTTTTAAAATTTTATTGTAAGCGAACATAGCCAACTTTTTCTGCAAGTTCCTGCCCTTGCGGCGACTGCATCCAGTTCAGGAAAGCGGCAAGCTGCGGTTTGGTGTTGCTTTTAAGCGTGATGGCGTACAGCTTGGTGGCAAAGGGGTATTTGCCGCTGCGAATGTTTTCGTCTGTTGGGGAAACACCATCGATGGCAAGCATTTTTACCGGCGCATCTTCGCGTCCCAGCATACCTGTTAAAAAGAATTTGAAGGAAAATCCCAGTGCTCCTGCATCGCCGTTGTATTCGGCAACACTTTCGCCTATACCACCCATACTTGGAATGTATTCTGTTTTTAGTGGTTCCATTATTGGCGTATCGCCCATAATGTGCTGCAGCAGCGTTTGGCTGCCGCTGCCTTCCGGGCGCTGGAAGGCTAAAATGCGCCGGTCATCGCCGCCAAGCGGCTGCCAGTTTTTGGTTTTGCCGCTGTAAATATCGCGCACCTGCTGCGTGGTTAAACTGCTGACGGGGTTATCGCTGCTTACAAAAAATACAAAGGATTCCTGCGCTATGGGCGTCAGCACCAGTTCTTCGCCTAAAGCGGCGGCGTCTGCCTGCTGCTGTTTAGAGGGCATTGCGCCGAAAAATACATCGCAGCGCTTATTGATTAAATCCTTAAAAGCATAAACGGTGTTGTTAAAGGCAACATATTTTTCAAATTCTTCATTAATTTTGTTTTGCTCCTGCCACGGCAAAGTACCCGGCTTATATTGGTATTTTGCAATGCCGCCATAGCAGGCGTTGGCATAGGCAGAATACACCGGGTAAGCGGCTTCGGCGCCGTCAAGCTTCAGCCATTCTTCCTGCGTAAGCTGCAAAGTGCTTACTTCGTTTAGCTTGGGCAAAATGTTGCCGGGGTTGGTTATTTTGTATTTTTTCAGGTCAACGCTGCTTAGGCCGTTTTCGTAAGCAAAGTTGTGAGAGCGGACTGTATTGCCGTTATTTACAGCATAATTTATAACGTTGCCGCAGATTGCAAACAATACAAGAGCGAAGGCGGCAGGCTTTAGCAGCGGCAGTTTAGTGCCGCGCAGCAAGTAAACATAGCGTGCAAAAAATGCCAGCGGGATGAGATTGGCGAGGGCGTAAATTAAAATTATGTAATCCGCGTGGGAAAGCATAGTTAAAAGAATGAGCGAAAAACTGCCGTGTATTAAAATCAGCAGGTAAAAGTTCACGCTGCTTAAAAGTGAAGTTACCGAGCCGTTGTGCAGGTAAAACAGCAGCGCAAACAGCACCGCGCCAAAGGTGCAGGGCAAAAAGGCAGTACAGGCTAAAGCCATAAAACTGCCGCTGTAATTTACAAGCGTTTGGCGCCAGTAAAGTTTAAAAAGTTTGTATGAATTAAACAAGGCAAGCAAAATGGCGCCGTAAAATAATATTATGGAAAGGTAAAAACCGGAATCGCCGCCGAAAGTACCGGTAATGTAATTATAAAAACCGTTAAGCGCAGTTAAAATAAAAAATCCTGCACAGGCAGTTATAATTACGCACAGCACAAAAAACAGCTGATTATAAACCCAGTATTTTAGCGCCAATTTCCATAACTTCATCACTTTCACATCCTTTGCCGTAAACTTTGCTTACCTTTATTATAGCATTTTATCCGCGTAAGCGTATTGCCAAAGCGGCGGCGGTGTGCTATACTTACATCAATCTGTTTAACGCCGGTTAAGCAGGTGCCTTTATTTATGTATCGCAGGCCTTAGAAGATACATAAATAAGGGCATTTTTTGTTTTAACCGCATTTTTAAGGAGGTTTTTAATTTATGGCATGGTTCGATTTATTTATAGCTGGTATTTTTGAGGTTGTATGGTCTACCTGTTTAAAGTATTCGCACGGATTTACCAATGTAATGTTTACGGTTTTAACCTTTATCGGCATGGGTTTTAGTTTCTGGTTTCTGGCGCACGCGGTTAAATCGCTGCCAATGGGCACGGCTTATGCCATCTGGACGGGCATTGGTGCGCTGGGCGCCGTTATAGTGGGCGTTATTTTGTTTAAGGAACCGGTTACGCTGGTGCGTTTATTTTTTGTGGCAATGCTTTTAACAGGCATTATCGGCTTAAAATTAACATCCGGTCAGTAAATTAAATAAGGAAGGTTTATGCAGGGCTGCCGTTAATAACGGCAGCTTTTTTTATTATGCTCTGCCCGTTTTTGGGCAAATGTATCATTTGATACGGAAAATTTTTGTATACAAAATAAAAGACAGATGTGTTTGCATTTTTCTGAATAATGTGTTAAATTAATGTTAAATATTAGTTAAATAAAAGTAAAAATACAGTTAAATTTTTAACTTTTATTTTGACGCACAATATTTTAATCTGCCTTGGCGTTACGCAGGGCAGGAAAATTAAGGAGGTTTTATGATGTTAAAGAAAACAACGTTGTGGCTGCTTTCTGTGATGATGCTGTTAATGATGCTGGTTGCAGGCTGCGGCGGCGGAGAAGAAAAGAAAGCTGCCAATGACAGCCAGAAGCTCATCGTTTACACATCCATGAAGGAATCGCTTATTAAAGGCATTGTAGACGGCTTTAAAAAAGCCAACCCCGGCATTGATGTTGACTACCAGTCTGCCGGTGCAGGCAAGCTGATGGCTAAAATTGCCGCAGAACGCCAGAGCGGCAAAATTTTGGCCGACGTTATCTGGACAAGTGAAGTTCCTGACTTCTATAACATGAAAAACGAAGGTATTCTTTTAAATTACAAGAGCCCTGTTGAACCCGAAACCGTAAATCCGTTCAGCGATTATGACGGCTCTTTCCATGCAGCACGCCTTGGTACTCTTGGCATTGTTATTAATACCGATAAAATTAAAACCGCTCCTACCCAGTGGTCTGATTTGATGAAACCCGATTTTAAAGACCGTTTCGGCATTGCTAACCCGGCTCTTTCCGGTACTTCTTACATGAGCGTTGCGCTTCTGGAAAAACAGTTCGGCTGGAAATTCTTTGAAGACATTAAAGCCAACGGCGGCCGTATCGGCAAAGGCTCCGGCCAGGTTATCGACGATACTGCTTCCGGCGAACTTTCCGCAGCTTTGGCAGTAGACTATATTACCAATGCTAAAATCGAAAAAGGCGCGCACCTGCAGCTTTGCTATCCGCCCGAAATGTTGGTAGTTCCGAGCCCGGTTGCTATTTTTAAAGACAGCGCCAAAGCTGAAGCAGCTAAAAAGTTTGTAGATTACCTGCTCAGCAAAGAAGCACAGACTCTCGTTGCACAGCAGGGCACCATTCCTGTACGTGAAGATGTAGAAATTCCGGCTAAATTCAATCTGCCTGCTCCGAAAGAAGCTTTGGAAAAATCCATTAAGATTGACTACATTGAAGCAATTAAAACCAAAGAAGACACCATTAAGAAATTCTCTGACATTATGCAGATGAAACAGTAGTTCTGGCATAAGAAGGCTAATTAAATAATGGGCTAAGAAAGGCGGCGGAGCGGGGTTGCCCGTTTCGCCGTTTTTGCAGTTAATACATTTACAGGAGGTTGCCTTATGGAAGATATCATTAAGGTTGAAGGCGTTGCCAAAGCCTACGGCAAGCATCAGGTACATAAAGGCCTTGACCTTGGCATAAAAAAAGGCGAGTGCTTTACTCTGCTTGGCCCTTCCGGCTGCGGCAAAACGGTTTTGATACGCCTTATTGCCGGGCATGAAGTTCCGGATGAAGGCCGTATTATTATTGATAATACCGTTGTTGCCGACAGCGCCAGCGGTGAGTATATTCCGCCCGAAAGGCGCGGTTTGGGCATTGTGTTCCAGGATTATGCGGTTTGGCCGCACATGACGGTTTACGATAACATTGCGTATCCGCTGAAAATGGAAAAACGCCCGAAAGAAGAAATTGATAAATTAGTAATGAAAATGATTGATATTGTCGGTATGAAAGGGCTCGACAAACGCCTGCCATCCGAACTTTCCGGCGGTCAGCAGCAGCGCGTTGCTCTGGCACGCGCACTGGTTGCAGACCCTTCGGTTATGCTTCTGGATGAGCCGCTTTCCAACCTTGACGCTAACCTGCGTGAGGAAATGCGCTTTGAGATTAAGGCTTTGCAGCGCCAGTTCGGCATAACGGTTATGTATGTAACGCATGACCAGGAAGTTGCTCTTGCCATCAGCGACCGCATTGCCATTATGGACAACAACGGCCATATCCGCCAGATTGGCACGCCGTACGAAATTTTTGAAAAACCTGCCGATTTGTTCATTTTTAAATTTATGGGCATTGCCAATTTCCTTGGCGTGCGTGAAGAAAACGGCGCTTACCTTGTCGGCAGCGGCATGCAGCAGGTGCCGTGGGAAAAACCGCAGGGCAGCGGCATTAAAAACTGGGTTGCGGCTTTCCGCCCGTCGGATGTTATTATTACCCGCGGCGGCACAGGGCTGAAGGGCATTATTAAACGTGCCAACTTCCTTGGCGCAACCATGGACTACATGATTGAAATTGACGGTGAACATCTGCGTACGGAAATTGTAACGCATGAAGCGATTTCCGAGAAACTGATGTTTAACGAGGGCGAGGAATGTGTTGTTAATTTCCGTGCCTTGTACTGGTTTGATGCGGCTCAGCTGAAGGAGGTGGAAGAATTATGAGTACAATTAAAAAGGATTCCGGTTTTGGCGTAGCTCAGATAATTCTTTTAATTTCTATTGCCGTACTGGTTATTTTTGTAGCGTGGCCTGTACTTTTAATTCTGTTTAACGCCTTTTTTGTTGACGGTACGTTTAACAGCAGCGACTTTTACGCTGTACTGACAGAGCCTGAAACTTTCCAGGCACTGAAAAACTCGCTGATTATTGCCAGCATGACGACGATTGGCAGTACGATTGTAGGCACGTTTTTTGCGTGGCTGGTTACCCGTACCGACCTGCCGTACAAAACTTTTATGAAGAGCCTGTTCCTTGTGCCGTTTATGCTGCCGAGCTTTATCGGCGCTTTGGCGTGGAAGATGCTGCTTTCTCCGAACTCCGGCTATATTAATACGTTCTTTATGGAAACCTTTGGTCTTACGGAACCTGTATTTAATATTTACAGCTACTTCGGCATCAGCCTGGTAGAAGTTATGTACTTATTCCCGTTTGTATTTATACAGGTTTGCGGCGCGCTGGAACGTATGGACCCGACCTTGGAAGAATCGGCGCGTATTTCCGGTGCAGGCCTGTTTACCATTACCCGCAAAATTACCATTCCGCTGGTGCTGCCTTCCATTATGTCGGGCGCGCTGCTGATTATGCTGTATTCCATGGCACATTTCGGCACGGTTGCGGTACTTGGCATTGAGCAGGGCATTTACAACATCCCGACGCTTATTTACGAAAAAATTCACCAGAGCGGCGGCAGCTTCGATTCTATCCGTACCGGTACGGTACTTGCAACGGTGCTTGTTGTAACGGCTGCACTTATCATTTGGGCACAGCAGAAGGTTTTGAGCCGCGGCCATTATCAGATTATCGGCGGCAAGAGCTTCCGCCCGATGGAACTGAAACTGCGCGGGCTGCGTTATCCGCTGCTGTTCTTCTGCCTGGCTTATATTGGCTTTACCATTCTTCTGCCTACCGTGGTTATCTTCCTCGTTGGCGGCGTAAGCACTTACGGTTTGCCGCTTACCTGGGAAAACCTGTCGCTTGATAACTACAAATACATTCTGTTTGAATACGAAGTAACGAAAGACGCTATCTTCAACAGCGTAACTTTAGGCCTTGCAGCAGCAGTTATCACCATGTTTGCAGGTGTAATGATTTCTTACGTTATTGTTAAGATGAAAGTACGCGGCAAAGGCATTCTGGAATTCCTCGGCATGCTGCCGTTCTCCGTACCGGGCTCCGTTATCGCGCTGGGCGTTATTCTGGCGTGGAGCGGTAAATTCGGCATTAACCTGTATAACACGGTTTGGATTATCCTCGTTGCCTATATTGCCCGCTACATGGCATTCAGCTTAAAGGCTAACAGTGCCGCACTGGAACAGGTACACGATTCTTTGATGGAAGCATCGCGTTCCTGCGGCGCTACCATGTGGCAGTCCTTAAAAGATATTGTTATTCCGCTGGTTCGCCCGGGTATGATTAGTGCGTTCTTCTTAATCTTCCTGCCGGCACTGCGTGAACTTACGGTATCCATTATGCTGTATGCGCCTACCACAAGAACTATCGGCGTTGCCATTTATACTCTTAACGAGGACGGCGAAACCGTTATGAGTACCGCGCTGGCTGGTATCGCCCTTATCATCATCGTCTGCGGGCAGATGCTGATTAACCATTTTACCAAGAAAGTGAGTGAGTAACCGTCATGTCTTATATACGCTTAGTTAACGTTACAAAACGCTTTGGCAATGTTACTGCCGTAGATAACCTGAACCTTGAAATCGGCAAAGGCGAGTGCTTCTCCATGCTTGGTCCTTCCGGCTGCGGAAAAACAACTACCCTGCGTATGGTGGCAGGCTTTGAGGATTTAAGTGACGGCGAAGTATGGGTTGGCGACCGTCTGTTGTCATCTCCTAAAAAGCATCATTACACACCGCCCGAAAACCGCAATTTCGGCATGGTGTTTCAGGCTTTTGCCGTATGGCCGCACATGAGCGTTTATGAAAATGTTGCTTTTCCGCTGAGGCTGCGCAAACTGCCTGCGACAGAAATTGAGCAGCGCACCAAAGACGCGCTTACGGCAACCAACCTTTTAAAATCAGCTAACGAAAGCCCGGCAAGCCTTTCCGGCGGCGGCAAACAGCGTGTTGCGCTGGCGCGTGCGCTTGCCATTAACCCTGACGTTATGCTGCTTGACGAACCGCTTTCGAGCCTTGACCCGCATCTGCGCGAGGAAATGCGCTTTGAAATTAAAGACTTGCAGCGTAAATACGGTTTTTCCATTATTTACGTTACGCACGACCAGTCGGAAGCGATGGCGCTTTCGGACCGCATCCTTGTTATGAAGCTGGGCGTTATGCAGCAGATTGATTCGCCGCTGAATGTTTACAATCATCCGGCCAATAAATTTGTTTTCAGCTTCATCGGCGTGTCCAGTTTTACGGACGTTGTTTGGAACAACGGCGCTGCCTATATCAAAGGCGATGACCGCCCGCTGCCGTCCGGCCTTGTTGTGCCTGAGCGCATGAACGGCGAAGCAGTGTTCAATCTGGCCAGCCGCCCGACGGAAATACGTTTTACCAGCGAAAACGACAACAACGGCGTGCGCGGCGTGGTACTGCGCAAAGCCTTCCTTGGCGAAATTATCGACTACCTTGTAAAAATAGGCGACCAGGAAGTGCGCGTACAGATTGGCCGCCGCGACCCGGGGCCGGAAACCGGCGAAGTATGCTACCTGCATTTCCTCCGCCCGTTCTGGTACAAGGTTGATGAGTAAGGGTTAATTAAAAAGTGAATAAGTAATGCAAAACGGCATATCACATTTATGATATGCCGTTTTAATATTTAGAAGAAAGATTAAAAATGAGTTTGCAAGGCTTATTTAATGTGAAAAGTAAAAATTTTAAAGGAAATCAAAAAAGAATATCGAAGATATATCACAACAAATATTATGACAAAGGAGGTTCGAAATTTATGGAAAAAGCAAAAGAAAACGGCATTATGAAGATAGGTTCAACTCTGACGAGGCTATCTATGAAGTACATGCCTGATCCAAGTATTTTTGCGGTAGTACTTACTTTTATTGCGTTTTTGCTGGGCGTTTTTGTGGCTGACGTTTCGCCAATGCAGATGGTGGTAAACTGGTATAAGGGTTTTTGGAGCCTGCTTTCTTTTGCAATGCAGATGGCTTTAATTATTATTACTGGTTCTGCCGTTGCTGATGCACCTTTTACCAAACGCAAAATCCAGCAGCTTGCAGGAAGTGTTAAAAGCGCAAAACAGGCTGCATGGTTAGTAACTTTTGTGTCGGTACTTGTTTCTTATATTCATTGGGGCTTAAGCTTAATTGTTGGTGCTTTGCTTGCCAAAGAGCTTGCTAAAGAGCTGCGTATGAAGAAAATTCCATTTGAATATGGGCTTATTGCTGCCGGTGCTTACGTTGGGCAGATGACTTGGCATGGTATGTTTTCTGCATCCATAGGGCTTTTAATTGCTACACCGGGGCATTTTTTGGAAGATAAAATCGGTATTATTTCCATGTATGATTACATGTTTAATCCGATGAATATTGCTGTAACTATTGCGCTTTTAGTTTTCCCACCTCTTTTTGCTTCTATGCTGCACCCAACAGCAGAACATGTGACTCCGCTTTCAGAGGAAAGTATTAAAGCTATTGAACTGGAAACTGATTCGGTAGCGGTTCTGCCTAAAAATCCTACTGTTGGCGACCGCTTGAATAACAGTAAAATTGTTGCAGGTGCGTTGGGCATTTTAGGATTTGTTTATATTATTTATCATTTTTATAATTTTGGTTTTAATCTTGATATTAATCTTGTTAATGCTATCTTTTTGTTTGCCGGTATTTTAATGCACAAAACAATGGCCAGCTATTTAAAATCTGTTAAAGCTGCTACCGGCGGTGTATCGGGCATTATTTTCCAATTTCCGTTGTATGCTGGTATTATGGGTATGATTCAGTATTCAGGGCTTGTTGATATTTTGTCGAGAGCAATGGTGTCAATCAGTACGCCTGTTACTTTTTATCTGTATACTTTCTTAAGCGCTTCACTGGTTAATATGTTTGTACCATCAGGTGGCGGGCAGTGGGTTGTTCAGGGACCGATTGCTATTGATTCAGCATTAATGATGGACGCTAACATTATTAAAACTTGTCTGGCTGTTGCTTATGGCAATACCTGGACCAATATGGCGCAGCCGTTTTGGGCTATCGCGCTGTTGGGCGTAACCGGATTGCAAGCGCGCGATATTATGGGTTATTCTATGGCAATTATGCTGATGAGTGGTTTAATTTTTATTTTGGCTGTAACTTTTTTGCCGGTGTAAGGAGTGAAGTTTTATGAAAGAATGGACTATCAGCAGTGTACATGAGGCTATGAAAAAAGGTGAACTTACTTGTCTGGAATTGGTGCAGTATTATCTGGAACGGATTAAAAAATATGACGGCAAATTGCACAGCATTATTTTAATTAATCCAAATGCGGAAAAAGAAGCAGCGGAGCTTGATGAAAAATTTAAGAAAGATGGATTTTCCGGTCCTTTGCATGGAATACCCGTTATTTTAAAGGATAATGTTGAAACAAACGATATGCCGACAACGGCGGGTTCCATTGCGTTAAAAGGCTTTGAATCACATAGTGATGCCTTTTTAGTAAAACGTCTTAAAGCGGCAGGCGCGCTTATTTTAGCCAAAGCCAACCTGCATGAATTTGCTATCTGGGGTGAAACTGTAAGCTCTATTTTAGGACCAACCTATAATCCTTATGATTTAACAAGAACACCCGGTGGTTCTTCCGGTGGCACTGGTGCGGCAATTGCGGCTGACTTTGGTATTATCGGTATCGGTACGGATACTATTAACTCCGTACGTTCACCGTCATCTGCTAATAATCTTGTTGGTATTCGCCCAACTATTGGTATGATAAGCCGTAGTGGTATTGTGCCTTATTCATTAACACAGGATACAGCTGGGCCATTGTGCCGCAATGTTGAAGATGCTGCTCGTACTTTGAGCGTAATTGCCGGTTATGATAAAAATGATGAAATTACTGCTTGGGCTTATAACAAAGTACAGGATTTTGCGGAAGGCTTGGAAGAAGGTACTTTAAAAGGTAAACGTTTAGGCATTCTGCGTAGTTTCTTTGGCAAAGAAGAGATTAACAAGCCGGTTAACGAGGTAATGGAAAGAGCGCTGGCTGTTTTGCAAAACGCCGGTGCAGAACTGGTTGAAATTACAGAAAATATTGATTCTGCCTGGCTTACAAATGATGTCAGTGTACATCTTGATGATTTTAATGACCATTTAACGCAGTACTTGCAAAGCTTCCCGGCAAATAAAATACCTGTACATTCTTTAAAAGAAATTTATGACAGCGGTAAATATCATCCTGTAGATAAAGGAAATATGGAAGATGCGCTGAAACTTTCGACACATTCTGCTCATTATAACGAAAAATTGCTGCGTCAACAGACTGTAAAAAATAAAATTATGAAACTGATTGCTGATAATAAACTTGATTGTATTGTTTATCCGCATCAGCAGCAACTTGTTTGCAAAATCGGTGATTCACAAAAGCAACGCAATGGTGTATTGTGTTCCGTAACCGGTTTTCCGTCTGTAGTAGTACCGGCTGGCTTTGCGCCTGCGGGTGATACTGCGCCTATAGGTGTACCCGTAGGTATGGAGTTTATCGGAGAGCCTTGGTCTGAAAAAAGATTACTTTTGCTTGCCCGTGCTTATGAAAAAGTTGCAAATATGAGAAAACCGCCAGTACTATAACAGCTGAATTTTAATAAGTAACACAAAACCTCCCGCAGATTTCTGATATGCACCCAAAAAGTTGGACAAAATAATTAAGCTGTTCTTAAGGACTTGGTCCGGTATTCTACCGGACTGAGTCCTTTTAATTTCACCTTTATCCTCCGGTTATTGTAATAATCTATATATTCGTCTAACTTCTCTCTAAAATCTTCTATTGACTTAAACTTCTCAAAATAAAATAATTCTGACTTCAGCAGCCCAAAGAAATTTTCCATTACAGCATTATCCAAACAGTTCCCTTTTCTTGGCATGCTTTGGATTATGCCATTTTCTTTTAATAGCTTTCGGTAGATTTCTTGTTGATATTGCCACCCCTGGTCGCTATGCAGTAGTAAGCAATCTATTTTTCCTGTCTGTTTAATTGCCTGCTTTACCATATCTGTTACCTGTTTTAATACAGGAGGCTCTGATACTTTATAGCTTATTATTTCCCCGTTATACAGGTCTATAATTGGCGAAAGGTACAGCTTTTTGCCGAACAACGCAAATTCTGTTATATACGTTGCCCATTTTTCATTTGGCTTGTCTGCTTTAAAATTTCTTTGTAGAATATTAGGCGCAGCTTTTCCACGTTCACCTCTATATGATTTATATTTATTTAATCTTACTTTGCAGGTTAAACCGGTTTGCTTCATCAGCTTCATTACTACTTTATGGTTTACTTTAAAACCTTTTCTTTTAAGTTCTAAGGTTACACGCCTGTAGCCGTACCTGCCTTTATTATCTATGCAGATACGTTTTATTGCTTCTTTCAGCTCACTATACTTATCGCCTTGATTTATGCTTTTCATAGCGGCATAGCAAGTGTTTTTAGCCATGCCTGTATATTCCAAAAGCTTTTTCAGAGGATATTCTGTCCTTAATTCAGAGATTATTAACGCTGTCTTTTGTATTTTTCTTCTTCCTCTTCCTGCTGAATCAAGGCGTTGTACTTTTTTAGAAGGCGTTCTCCATTTTAAGGAAAGCGTTTTCTGCTTCCAGCTGTTCAATGTATGTAGGTTCAAGTTTCTATTTGCGCTTTTTAGGTTTATATTTCATTGACGGCCTGCCTTTCTTTTTAGGCAGCAGCCCTGATTTACCGTAGGCAAGGTATTTTTTTTTGCCACTGGCAGATAACAGAAGAATTAAGGATAGCAAAAAGGTCTGCCGTTTCTCTTAATGATAACCCATGCTGCCAAAGATGCTCAAGGACTTTTTGTTTAAAATCTGGGGAATATGAACGGTTTTTTTATGAAGGAGCTGGTTAAAGCCGCCGTGGTTGTAATGGGAGAGCCAGTCACGTAAGGGACGGCTGTCTGGTATTGCCAATATTCTGCAAACATATTTTACGGCATTACCGTCTAAAACCATTTGTACTGCTTTGATTTTAAATTCATCTGAATACTTACTCATAAAAAAACTGCACCCCAAAAGTTTTTGTCTAACTTTTGGGGTGCAGTTCACTTCAACGGTGGTTTTGATTACGCAAAAATACTACTTTGCTGTTTATTTTTATGCCTTAATTTCAATTTCCATCAGGCAGTCGCCGCTTTCGATACGGCTGCCGGCCGCTACGTGGATTTGCGATACAATGCCGCTGATAGGTGCGGCGATGGTGGTTTCCATCTTCATTGCTTCGGTTACGATAAGCGGGGTGCCTTTTTCGACAGCCTGGCCTTTTTCAACCAGCAGTTTAACAACGGAACCGGAAAGGGTTGCGCCGATTTCGCCGGGGTTGGTTTTATCGGCTTTTTTGCGCGTTACGTTGGTAGATTTAACATTTCTGTCTTTAATATCAATTTCACGCGGCAAACCGTTGAATTCGAAGAAAATGGTGCGGATGCCGTCTTCGTTTGCTTCGCCTATCTGCAAAAGCTTGATAACGAGCATTTTGCCCTGTTCGATTTCAACTTTAATTTCTTCGCCGGTTTTCATGCCAAAGAAGAAGGTAGGCGTATCAAGTACGGAAACATCGCCGAATTCGGCATGGCGTACTGCCCAGTCGCTGAATACCTTCGGGTACAGGCAGTAGCTGCTTACAGCTTCGTCGCTGGTCGGCGCGCCCATTTCCGCAAGGCTGGAGCGTACTTTTTCAAAATCTGCCGGGGGCAGTGCAGCGCCGGGGCGGCCTTCGATAGGTTTGCGCCCTTTAAGAATAATTTGCTGCAGTTTCTGCGGGAAGCCCTGATACGGTACGCCCAGGCGGCCTTCAAAGAATTCTACAACGGAAGCCGGGAAGCTGAGCGAATCGCCTTTGGCGTAAATGTCTTCTTCGGTAAGGTCGTTCTGCACCATAAACAGTGCCATATCGCCAACCATTTTGGAAGACGGCGTTACTTTAATAATATCGCCGAACATCATGGAAACGCGGTGGTACATATCTTTAATGTCTTCCCAGCGTTCGCCGAGGCCTACTGCTTTAGCCTGCTGCTGCAGGTTGCTGTACTGGCCGCCCGGCATTTCGTGGATGTAAACTTCCGGGTTGGGGTAAGAAACGGTGTTGTCGATTGCTTTATAATACGGACGCACGCTTTCCCAGTAACGGGACATTTCGTTAAGTGCGTTAATGTCAAGGTGCGGCTGGCGCGGATGACCGGAAAGTGCGTAGTACAGGCTTGCGCCGCTCGGCTGGGAAGTGCCGCCGCTCATAGCGCTCATGGCTACGTCAACAATATCTACGCCGGCGTCGATAGCGCGGGCATAAGTGTAAATGCTGTTGCCGCTGCCTTCGTGCGTATGCAGGTGGATAGGCACGTTAACTGCTTCTTTAAGGGCAGAAACAAGCTGGTAAGCTGCTTCCGGCTTCAAGAGGCCTGCCATATCCTTAATGCAGATAGAGTTGGCACCGGTTTTTTCCAGTTCTTTCGCCATGGTAACATAATATTTAAGGTCGTATTTATCACGGCGCGGGTCTAAAATATCGCCGGTGTAGCATAATGCAGCTTCGGCAAATTTGCCTGCGTCGCGTACAGCGTCCAGTGAAAGGCGCATGTTTTCAATGCCGTTAAGGCTGTCGAATACGCGGAACACATCAACGCCGTTTTTCGCGCTGAGGCGGATAAATTCTTTAACTACGTTGTCCGGATAGCTGGTGTAGCCAACGGCATTGGCGCCGCGCAGCAGCATCTGGAACAGAATGTTCGGGCATTTTTCGCGGAACTGGCGCAGGCGTTTCCACGGGCTTTCGTCAAGGAAGCGGTAAGCAACGTCAAAAGTTGCGCCGCCCCAGCATTCAAAGCTGAACAGGTTAGGCAGCTTGGCTGAGGTAGTGCCAATAACTTTCAGCATATCGTTGGTGCGCATGCGGGTTGCAAGCAGCGACTGGTGTGCGTCACGGAAGGTGGTATCCGTAAACAGCACTTCTTTCTGGTCCATAACCCATTTGGAAAGCCCTTCCGGCCCCTGCAAATCCAAAATCTGCTTGGTGCCGTCGGCAGGGGTGCCTTTAAACGCTTTGGGCAGGCTGAGCGGGGCAAATTCCGGTTTGGGCTGTACGCCTACATTGTTGTAGCCGTTAACGGTTACGTCGGCAATGTAGTGCAGAAGCCTGGTGCCGCGGTCCAGCGTTTTCGGGAAGATGAAAAGTTCGGTGTTTTCATCAACAAACGAAGTATTGTAGCTGCCGTCGTGGAAGCTGGGGTGTGCCAGTACGTTTTCAAGGAACAGAATATTGGTTTTAACGCCGCGGATGCGGAATTCTTTTAAGCAGCGCAGCATTTTCGTAATGGCAATTTCGTGGGTAAGGCCGTGGGTAGTAGCCTTAACCAAAAGCGAATCGTAATACGGGGTAATAACAGAGCCGGTGAACGCATTGCCGCCGTCAAGACGCACGCCAAAGCCGCCGCCGCTGCGGTAAGCAATCAG
>UMCQ01018538.1_pt1 | contig 14919 bp, 9 predicted proteins | sample 1964271 | NCBI WGS metagenome assembly UMCQ01 (sample SAMEA4835972, study PRJEB28245) | human gut metagenome | biome: gut microbiome; material: fecal sample | place: Denmark | collected 2008
GACAGCAGACTCCATGCCGATTTCTTCGCCATAATAAATGCAAGGTACGCCTCGCTGCAGATACATCAAAGTCGCAAGCATTTTGGCCGCTGCCTTCTTATGTTCGCTTTCGGCAGCAAAACGCGTCAAAACCCGCGGCATATCGTGGTTGTTCCAATAAAGCGTCGGATAGCTGATTTTTTGCAGACGCTTTTGCCACGTAACCATCGTATCCTTGAACGTTTCGATTTTAAGCGGTAACGGCTGCCCGAATTCCGGAAGTTCAGGATCGAGCTTGCTCTTGTCGTCCTCAAAATAGCGAAAGGTTACGACCGTGTCGCACATTTCCTTTGAAGGGTCCGTATAATCAACAGCCAGATCAATGTCTGCGCTGGCGGCCTCGCCTAAAATGAAAATATCCGGCTTATATTCGCGCAGCGTCTTCACGAATTCGTGGAGATACGTTTGAACAAGCGGCATGTTTGCAAAAAACGGCTCGGCAACGATTGGGCCTTTTTTCCCATGGGAAGGCATATTTTGCTCAAAATCGGCCTTGGCAATATGGATAAAGGCATCAAGCCTGAATCCGTCAACGCCATGATCGATCCAAAACTTGGCAATATCTGCCATCGAACGTCTCACTTCAGGATTTCTCCAGTTTAAATCCGGCATCTTTTTGTCAAATAAGTGAAAGTAATAAACGTCGTCTGCTTGCGGATCCTTTTCCCAAACGCTGCCGCCAAAAAATGAGCCCCAGTTATTCGGCAATTTGCCGTCTTTTCCCTTTGCCCACAAATAATAGTCGCGATAAAGGCTGCGCTCGTTTGCGATCGCATCTTTGAACCACGGATGCTTGTCCGAAGTATGATTCATGACGAAATCCAAAATTACGTCTAAGCCCAAAGAGTGCGCAGTTTCGACGAATTCGTCAAAATCATGCAGCGTGCCCATCTTCTCATCGAGCGCATAATAATTTGACACATCGTAACCGTTATCAACTTGCGGTGACACAAAGATCGGATTCAACCAAATCGTATTGACCCCTAAATCTTTTAAATATTCCAGTTTTCCGATAATACCCCGCAGATCGCCTATTCCGTCTCCGTTAGAGTCCCTAAAGCTCTTCGGATATATCTGATAGATGATTCTGTCCTGATATTTTTTGATTCCCACTCAAAAAACCTTCCTTCTTCGCATGATACGTTCAATTATGAGTTTAAGTGCAGAGCAAATTCTTCGCAAGCGGTTTCAAATTGTTAACGCTAACATTTTTCGATACCTCCCTTTCGGCGTGTCGTTTCTCTTTTGACGAGCATCGGATCAAGCAGCTTGAATCCTTGTTTTTTACCCTTTTGTTCGATTTTGTTGAGCAGCATCTCACCGCAGATTTCGCCCAGTTTGGCAACGTCTTGTCTGATCGTTGTAAGCCTTGGCGACACAACCTGGTCCAAAAAGATGCCATCATAGCCAATGATCCCGTAATCATCGGGAATGCTTGCGCCCTTTTCTTGGATTGCTCGCTCGATTCCGACGGCAATCCGGTCGCTTGCACAGACAAATGCCGTATTTTTGGGATATTTTTCCCAATTTTTTTGAAGCATTTCCTGACTCTTATGAGAATGGTTTTCCACCCGCACGATTTCCGGTTCCCTCAAAGATTCCTGCATCACTTGGAGATAGCCGCGTTCTCGCGAATATTCGAATGCCTCTTTCAAATCAATGCCGACAAAAACGACTTTGTCATACCCTAACGAAAGCGCATAGCGCGTTGAAAGCATCCCGCCTTCCTTATTGTTCGTATCGACAAAATCATATCCGTGCAGATTTTCCCCGAACAAAATCACTGGTTTTTCGATTCGAGAAATCCACTCATAGTCGCTGTTTCGCATTCCCGTAATAATGTATCCGTCGCATACGCCAAGATCAAAGTTGTTATTTGCGACAAGCTGCAATGAATACTGATGGCGGCTGAGCGCAAGCGAAATGCCAAGCAAAAGATTCATGTAGTATGGTTCGACGGTTGAAATTTCTTCCAAAATGAAAAATTTGACAATCTGCGTTCTGTTTTTGGCAAGAGCCTTTGCAGCAACGTTTGGGCGATAATCCAGCTCATGCATTGCGGCAAAAACCAATTTTTTCAATTCATCCGTTACTTGCTCGGGATGGTTGATCACGCGTGAAACCGTCATTTTGGAAACATTTGCCCTTCTTGCCACGTCTGCCAACGTCACCATTTTTAACCCCTCTTTTTTTTAAATATAGTTTCTTAAGATATTATATCACCGTGTGCAACCGTTTGCACCCTTTGTGCGATTTTCTTCTCAATTTCCAATTGAAACATTTCCCGACGCCGACAGTCCTTAGAAATTGCTACAATCAAAAAACAGCCATCGTCACTGACTCGTCCCAAAATCGAAAGGCCGATTTTTCGGGTCGCATCATGCGGATAGCTGTTTTTTTGCTTCAAAAATTTTCTTTATGCTTCAAGCGCGATCAAATTTTCGCCATGCTTGACGCTGGAGTTGTCGATTCTCACGACGGACTTGTAGTTTGGCGTATTCGTCACGATAACCATGACGGTCGGATCGTAGCCGGCATTCTTAACGGCAGCAAGATCGACCGTTCCCAAAACGTCGCCTTTCTTGACGCGTTGTCCTTGAGCGACGTTTGACGTGAAATTCTCGCCTTTCAAATTAACGGTGTCGATTCCGATATGGAGCAAGACTTCCGCACCGTTGTCGCCTTTGATTCCGTACGCATGCTTCGTTTCATAGGCAACCGTGATTTCACCGTCAATCGGTGCATAAATCGTCCCATCTTCAGGAATCACGGCAGCACCGTCGCCCATCATCTTTTGAGAAAAAACTTCGTCGTTTGTTTCGCTTAAATCAACTGACTTGCCGTCGACCGGTGAGCAGATCTCTGCATTTTCCACACCGGAAACGGCGGCTGATTCAGCCTTGACTTCCTTGACTTCTGCAGATTCAGCAGGAGCTTGCGGCGCAACCGGATTGAGTCGTGCTTCGTGACTCTTGCCGTATGCATACGTCAAAGCAAATGCGATTGCAAATGAGATGAGTTCGGCAACGACGTACATCGGAATCGATTTTGCATAAATCGAAAGGAAACCGAGGAATCCGGCCGAGCCAAGGGATGCGGCGATAACTTTGACAAAACCGGCAAATACCGAAGCGATGCCCGAACCGATCAATGCGCAGAAGAACGGGAAGCGATATTTCAGGTTGACACCGAACAAAGCAGGTTCAGTAATGCCCAAAAGAGCCGAAACGCCGGCAGAAGACGACAGACTCTTCATCTTCTTGTCTTTTGTCAGGAAGTAAATTGCAAAAGTTGCGGCACCTTGTGCAACATTGGCCATTGATGCAACGACGAAGATGAAGTCGCCGTAGCCATGACCGTTGCTAAATGCAGAAAGCAGCTGCGTTTCGATTGCCGGAAAGCTTTGGTGAAGCCCAGTCAAAACGATTGCCGAATAGCAAAGACCGAACAGGCCCATGCCAATAAAACTCGTCGTATCATAAAGCCAGACGAAGCCGTTCGTAATCCAATCAGAAACAGTGCGCATTACGGGACCGACGATCGTAAATGTCAAAAACCCGGTAATCATTACCGAAAGCAGCGGCGTAAACGTGAAGTCAACCGCTGACGGAAGATGCTTGTGGAAGAATTTTTCCAAAACTGACAATAAGTAAACGGCAGCCAAAACAGGAATTACCTGATAGTAGTAATTGTTTTGGGAAACCGCAAGTCCGAGAATATCCCATGATTTGCCGGGAAGAAGGTTCGGCGAAGTCATAATCATCCCGATTGCGGCTCCGAGGAACTGATTGGCACCAAAACGCTTGGCAGCCGAAATACCGACGAGAATCGGCATAAAGATAAACGGAGCGGCCGACATGAGCTGAATCATGTCTGAAAGTCCTTTAACGTTCGGATACATTTCAACCAAGGCCTTGGCGCCAAACAAACCTTTGGACGTCAGGAAATTGTTCAATGCCATCAGCAGACCACCGGCAACCAAGGCAGGAATGATCGGAACGAAAATATCAGACAAAAGTTTGATGAAAGCCATGACCGGATTGAACTTTTTGCCTTGCTCAGCAACTTTTTTAAGCTCCTCTGTCGAAGCTTCCTTGAGTCCCGTTTCCTTGATCAGCTCAGCGTAGATGTTGTTGACGTCTCCTGGTCCGATAATGATCTGGTATTGACCGTTCGTTTTGAAAGTCCCCTTAACGTCAGGATTTGCATCCAACGCTGCTTGATCAATTTTTGAGTCATCCTTTAAAACAAGGCGCAGACGCGTAGCACAGTGTGCAGCGCCAACCATATTGTCACGCCCGACGGCATCGATAACCTGTTGGGCAACTTTTTTGTGATCCATGAATAATCACGCTCCTTTAAAACCTTTAAAACCTTTAAAACCTTTAAATTATGAATAATTGCTAAAAACAATGTTGTAAGCGTTTCAACATCGTTTACAAATACTATGATAACGCATTTTCAAAATATGTCAATCGTTTATCATATTTTTTCTGATTTTTTTATAAATGATTTCTAAAATTACAGTTATATCAACGTTTTTAGAGTGTTAATCGATTGACATATTCAGACTTAGAGGTTACAATTAAAGCATAATAAGACAACGTTTTCAATCTTTATGTCAAGAAAGGAAATTTGCTATGGAATGGACAAGAGAATTGCGCTACAAGCCTTATGCCGATTGGGGAGCAAAAACCCTGCTCGATCTTCAAGCGCAGGCTGCAGGCTCAGATTACAAATTAGGCTATCATATCATGCCGACTTCCGGATTGCTTAATGACCCGAACGGTTTTTCATATTATAATGGATATTGGCACGTATTCTACCAATCATATCCTTTTGGACCGGTTCATGGTTTAAAATCATGGAATCACATGCGTTCAAAGGATCTGGTTCATTGGGAAAACCTGGGCATTGGCCTGAACCCCGATTTTGAATACGATAAAAACGGCGCCTACTCGGGCTCTGCGCTCCAAGTCGGAAACAAGCTTTTCATCATGTATAACGGTAATTCAAGAGATGAAAACTGGGTTCGGCACCCATACCAGCTCGGTGCCTGGATGGATGAAAACAATCGCATCGAAAAACTCCCTGAACCATTGATCAAACAACCGGATCACGTCACGGAGCATTTCCGCGATCCGCAAATCATCAAGCACAAAGATGAATACTATGCAATCATCGGTGCACAGGATGCGGCACAAAAAGACGGTCGCATCTCAATTTATCGCTCCAAAGACCTGAAGAACTTCGAAGACCTCGGATATCTTCATTTCACGGACGAAAACATGGGATACATGATTGAATGCCCAAGTCTGGTCTTCATCAACGACAAACCGGTGCTCATTTTCTGTCCGCAAGGCATGGACAAAAACATCTGCCCATATGACAACATCTATCCGAACAACTACGTCATCGGAGATTCTGTCAACCTTGATGCAGGACGTTTTGAAGCAAGCGACAAAACGGTCAGAAACCTCGACGAAGGTTTTGACGTCTACGCTTCGCAAGCCTTCAACGCACCTGACGGCAAAGCATATCTCATCAGCTGGACAGGGCTTCCTGAAATTGAATACCCGACGGATAAAGAAAACTGGGCTCATTGCCTGAGCCAGGTCAAAGAGCTTTTATTAACGGACAAAGGCGAACTGATTCAGCGTCCTGTCAAAGCAATGGCCGACCTGCGCTATGACGGACTTCCTTTGACTCAAGAACAAGGCATGGACCACATTCAAAATCTCGTTTCCGATACGGGCAGCCAATATGAATTAAAATTAACTTTAGATGCCAACCAGAAAGGAATTTTGCACCTCGAAAAAAACGGTTCGAACAACCAAAGTCTAAAACTTGTTTTTGATACCGAAGAAGGCAGTCTGACCCTTGATCGCGGAAACAGCGGCAAGGTTTTCGCCACTGAATTTGGCACGAAAAGAACAACTTTGGTTGCAAAAAACGCTCCGATCGAGCTTGACGTTTTCGTTGACAACTCGATTTGCGAGATTTTCATCAACGGCGGCAAGAAAACGATGACGGCACGTTTCTTCCCTGAAAAAGGTCAAAAGTCAATTGCGATCGAATCGCAATCGGACGTCAAATATCGCGGAACTTTCTGGAAAATGCAGAGCATCTGAATCACCTAGCGAAAGGACGATTTTTATGCGACCAAAATTGACCGATGTCGCCAAAAAAGCCGGCGTTTCCAAAACGACCGTTTCGCGCGTCATCAACAACTACGGATATATCAGCGAAAAAACAAGACAACGGGTCTACCGTGCGATGAAAGAGCTCAACTATCAGCCAAATTCGCTTGCACGCTCGCTTCACGGTAAGAGCACGCACCTGATCGGCATTATTTTTCCTTCGATCATGAACCCGTTTTACGCCGAACTGGTTCAGCGCGTCGAAGAAAAGCTTTTCGCTGCCGGCTATAAGATCATCTTGTGCAACTCCGCCCAAAACAAGGAAAAAGAGCGCGACTATCTCAAAATGCTGATTGCAAATCAGGTTGACGGCATCATTGCCGGTGCCCACAATCTTGGCATCGAGGAATACAAAAACGTTGGTTTGCCGATTGTTTCCTTTGACCGCTACCTGTCTGAAACGATTCCAACCGTCAGTTGCGACAATTATCAAGGCGGCATTACGGCCACAAAAGAACTTTACGAAGCCGGTGCGCGCCATATCTATTTTTTGGGCAACCCGCATCAAAGCGGAAATCCGACGGACAAGCGTCTCAAAGGATATTGCGATGAAATCGATCGGCTCAAACTGACGCGCCACACGCATATGGTCAGCTTTACCGAATCCGCCTCGCTCAAAAGCTTTTCCATCAAAGAACTTTTGTCAAAAAGCGTCGCCGATGGCATCGTCTGCACCGACGACCTGACGGCTTTGCTTGTTTTACAGGCTGCCCACGAACTCGGCATCAGCGTCCCAAACGACTTGAAAGTCACCGGCTTTGACGGAACGGAACTCGTTTCAACTTATCATCCAGAACTTTCGACCGTCGTTCAGCCGCTTGAAGACATCGCCTCGGTTTTGATCAATCTTTTGCTTGAACGTATCAAAAATCCGGATGAAGAACTCAAACAGATGGAATACGTCTTACCCGTCACGTTTAAGAGGTCCGCATCAATCGGGCAGATTTTTGGTCAGTAAAATCCAGTGCCCGGAACAAAAAATTCGCATCAAAAAAGGACTTCCCGATATTCAACAGGAAGTCCTTTTTCTTCTTCGGTTTTCGCAGTCTTGTTTTAAATCATAACAGGCACTTGTCACGTATACGCAAAAAACCGGATGATTTGCAATCAATTGCAAATCATCCGGTTTTTCAATTTGAGGCATCGTTTTTCCTGGCCTCTTTTATGCCTGGTTTACGGTTGCTTCGCATGAAACGCCGAAATGATCACTGATTACCGGCGTTTTCTTGCCATCAAACACGACTTTGCTTGTTTGCGGCACAAAATTTTTCGTTGCAAAAATAAAATCGATTCTCAAAGCATCCTTGTTGCCTTCCCAACCATCGATGTCTGCTTCAATCGTATTTTCGCCTTCTTTAACGTCAGCTTCCGCATACATGTCACGCAATGAAAGCTTGCTGTCAAGAATTGCCTGATAGCCCTTCGTGTTTGCCGGATTGTTGAAATCACCCATGATTACCAGACTTTCTCCTTGAGCAGCCAATGCTTCTACCGCATTTTCCCACTCATCAAGGAATCCGTCCTTGAGCCACGAAAAATGCGCGCTGGCAACGCAGGTTTTCTTTCCGTCGACAACGGTTTGGCAAAAAAGCATCTTCCGCGTATGATAGTCCGATGGATCATCGCTTTTTGAAACGAGCACGCTTGAAGCTTCAAGAGGCTCTTTTGAAAAAATCGCAACTCCTTCGTTGAAACGATCATACCCGACGTGGTTGTATGCATAGCTCCAGTAGTACGTTGTTCCTTTTTGGGCAAGGTATCTCGCAAGCTGCAGTCCGTAATTATCCTCGTGGATTGCGATTTCGCCTGCAACAGGACAATACCCCGGCAAATCTTGCGTCGTATCGGAAGTCATCAATTGATTCACCTCTTGCAAACATACGACGTCATAATCGCCGCTAAAAATTTCATCGCCCAGAATTTTCAATTTTTCTTCAACGTTTTCGCCCAACAAACTGTGCGTATTCAAGGTTAAAAATTTAGCCATCTTTGCGTATTCCTTTCAAAAAAGCCAGGAAATAACGCGATTCCCCGGCCTAGTATGTCAACCACCATCGGCTAAAGTCGATGGCTTGTGAACAAACACCCCTATATTGAGTGCCCGAACCACAATTTGCATGGATACAGACGATTCACTCAACCAGCCATAGTTGCTCGAACAGTGATTATCTAATTACCAATGCCTTTTATGTCTCCAGGTTGCCATAGAGACGATTTATTATTAAAGCTCAACCGACCCAACGACCGTCTTGGCAGAAGTTTGACCAAGCTTGTCAATCTTAACCTCTTTGACAGCATCCATGTTTGTGAATGCGACCACGATCGTCGTGCCCTTGCCGGCTTGTTTGACTTTGTCCCAATCGCAAACCGCAAGCAGATCGCCGGCATTTACGGTTTGACCTTCTTTTACTTTGACATCGAAAGGTTCGCCTTTCAATTCAACCGTATCAAGCCCCATGTGAACAAGCACTTCAAGTCCGCTGTCTGTCAACAATCCGACTGCGTGTTTTGTCGGAAAGACGTTCGTGACTTTGCCTGAAACCGGTGCGTAAACTTCTGAGCCGGTCGGCTCAACAGCAAAACCGTCGCCCATCATTTTTTTGGAAAATACAGGGTCTTTGACGTCAGTGATCTTGATCGTTTCACCGTCAGCCACGCTGGCAACGTTTTCTGTCACGCCTTTGTATTCAACGTGCTTTTCTTCAGAAGAAGCATTCCCCGAAACGTCAACCTTTGGAATTTCGACGCCGGAATCAAGCAAATCCTGGACGTCAGACTTCAAAACGTCCGCTTTAGGTCCATAGACTGCCTGAATACCATTGTCTTTGATGACGAGTCCCAAAGCTCCGGCATGTTTCCATGCGTTTTCATCACCGACTTTGGCAGCATCCTTGACCGTGACACGAAGTCGCGTCATGCAAGCATCAACGTCGACGATATTTTCGCGACCGCCGAGCAAGTTGACGATCTTGACGACTTGTGAATTAGGATCTGCTTTGCCGTCAGAAGTCGTAGCAGCACCAGTCGATTCGGATGAATCACCATCATTGTAGTTGCCGTTTCGACCAGGAGTTGCATAGTTGAACTTCTTGATCATGAAGTTTGCAATGAAGTACATGATTACGCCAAAGAGAATCGATACCCAAATGAAGTTCAAAACGTCGCCCAAAAGTCCGGCTTTAATAGCCATTGGCGTTCTCGTCAAAAATTCGATATTGCCAAATGAGTGAACGCGCAAGTGAACGAGATCGGACATTGCGAATGCGCAGCCTTGAACTACGGCATATACAAGATAAAGCGGCATTGCGACGAACATGAACATATATTCAAGCGGTTCCGTAACGCCTGTCAAGAAAACAGCAAGTGCGGCAGAAACGTACATTGACTTGTATTGTGCTTTTTTATCCGGATCAACGTTGCGGTACATTGCGTAGCAAAGACCCATCAATGTACCTGTAGCACCGATCATTTGACCAACCTTGAAACGAGCAGGAGTCCAGTGGGACAATACGTAATGATACTTCGCAATATGTCCTGCGCCATGCAAGTTAACCAAGTCGGTTGCCCATGCAAGCCAAAGAGGATCTTGACCAAACACCTGGTGACCGGCTTGAGCGCCGGAAAGAATCGTATACGTGCCGCCAAGCGACGTGTAGTTGATCGGAATCGTCAGCATATGGTGCAAGCCGAACGGAAGCAAGAGACGTTCCAATGTCCCATAAAGGAACGGTGCAATGAAGCGTGCATTTTCCTTAGAGTTGGCAATCCATGTACCGAAGCCATTGATTCCTGATTGAATAACCGGCCAAAATGCTGCCAAAAGCAATGCAACGATTGCAGAGCGGAAAATAACCACCAACGGAACGAAGCGCTTACCATTGAAAAATGACAAAGCATCCGGAAGCTTGCGGAAGTTGTAGTACTTGTTGTAAGCCGTCGCACCGACGAATCCGGCAATGATGCCGACGAAGACGCCCATGTTCAATGCGGGCGCTTCCAAAACATTGATGAAATAATCAGCTACGGCGATCTTCGTTCCGAAAATCGTATGTACGTAAGCATGACTATTCGTAATCATGTCGGTCGTAATTCCGTATACGGCACCCGTAATCTTGTTGAGGAAAATAAACGACAAACCAGCAGCAAAGGCACCACCAGCACGATCCTTGGCCCAACTTCCGCCGATTGCCAACGCAAAAAGCAGGTGCAGGTTGTTGATAACGCCCCAACCGATTTGTTCAATCACGCCACCGACAGTGACGAGAATTGCCGCGTTCGGATCGATCATCGGAATCGTCTTGCCGATACTGATCATCAATCCGGCTGCAGGCATAACAGCGATAACGACCATCAGACATTTGCCGAATTTTTGCCAAAATTCGAAGCTGAAGATCTTTTTAACTGAATCCTTCATCTGTACAAAACCCCTTTAGTAAAATAATTGCAATGTTCCAAACCCGTTACACAAGACAATCATTCTTTTCTATGCAACCGATTTCATCAACAATTCTTATTATATCCCATTTTACGGTTTTGTAAACCCTTTAATTATAATTTATTTAAAAAAAATTCAAAAAATCGGTCTTCCTATGCATTCGTTTGCATCAGATCGGCATTTTCTCAGAATCTCTGCATTTCCTTAATGATGCTGGCTTAAAATAAAATCCGTTTCCCATAATTTAAAGTTTTCCTCATTTAAAACGATACTTGCCGAATTCCTGCGGTAGGATAATAAAGTTGCGTATGTGCAATCCAAATCAAGAAGGAATTAAATTTTGAAGGCGCTATCAATTTAGTGTTTTTTTCAAAACAGGAGGATATAATATAATGTGTAGAAACTATGATGAATTGGCTTTTGACATTGTGACTCACGTTGGCGGAGAGCAAAATGTCAAGTCTTTGAAGCATTGCGTGACGCGGCTTCGTTTCGCCCTAAAAGACGAAAGCAAGGCCGAAACGGATTACTTAAAGAATCGGGACGGCGTCGTGACCGTCGTTTCATCAGGTGGCCAGTATCAAGTCGTCATCGGAAATCAGGTTGCTGACGTCTATGATGCAATTCTTCGCGTTACGGACATCGCCAGGGTTCGGCGAAGAGGAGAAGCTGACGGAGAAAACGGGACTTCAGGAATGAATCTGTTTGATCGTTTCGTTGATATCGTTTCCGGAATTTTCCAACCAGTCTTGGGCGTTTTGTGTGCTGCCGGAATCTTGAAAGGTTTGACGGCCGTGACCGTCGTTTTCGGTCTTGATCAAAAATCTGGACTTTATCTCATTTTAAATGCGGCAGGCGACGGAATGTTCCAGTATCTTCCGTTATTTTTGGCAATTACGGCCGCTCGCCATTTTAAACTGGATTCATTCACGGGACTTGCTTTGGGATGCGCAATGGTTTATCCGACGCTTGCAACGAGCATTAAATCCTCAACGAATTTTTTGGGGATTCCCGTGATGCTTCCTGCAAGCGGATACTATCAGACAGTCGTGCCGATTATTTTGGCCGTATGGTTTGCGGCAATCATCCAAAAGCAAATGAAAAAAATCATGCCTGACATGATCAAAATGTTTGCCGTCCCGCTGATGACGCTGCTGATTTGCGTGCCGGTTTCGCTTCTTGCAATCGGTCCCGTCGCCAACGGCTTGTCAGCTGCAGTCGGTTATGCCTTTACTTCCGTTTATCGTTTCAGTCCGGTTTTGTATGGAACGCTTCTTGGAGGCTTTTGGCAAGTGCTAGTGATGTTTGGTCTTCATTGGGGGCTTGTTCCTTTGGCATTGATTGATTTTGCTCAAAAGGGATGCTCGACGTCTCTGGTTGCAGCGACCGCCGTGTGTTTTGCGCAAACGGGAGCTTTGGCGGCCATCATGTTCAGATCAAAAGAAGTCAAAGTCAAACAAGTCGGGTTTCCGGCCTTGATTTCTTCCGTCTTCGGGATTACTGAACCGGCGATTTACGGACTGACGCTGCCGATGAGACTGCCATTTGTCATGACGTGCGTCGCGGGTGCAGTTCAAGGGGCTTATTGCGGTCTGACTGACATTACGGGGTATACGATGGGCGGAATGGGCGTTTTCGCATTTCCTTCCTTCGCAAACACTGCAACCCATTCGATGAAATGCGTGCTCGACTTTGGGATTGCTTCACTCATTGCTTTGGTCATGGGGTTTGTTTTGACGATAATTGTCAAAATTCCAACCCTTTATGAAAATGAAACTTGCACTGACAAGGATTTGTCCCGTAGCGAAAAATCGGCCGAAACTCATAAAAAGGTTTCCAACGAAATAGTTTCGGCACCTGTTTCAGGTCGTTCGATTCCGCTTGAAGAAGTCAAAGATGAAGTCTTTGCATCCGGTTCGATGGGCAAGGGCGGAGCGATTATTCCGGAAGAAGGCCTGATAAAATCCCCCGTTTCCGGAAAAGTTTCCTCGGTCTTTCCGACCAGGCATTCCATCATGCTTTCATCAGACAAAGGAGCAGATATCTTGATTCACATCGGAATAAATACGGTCAACAGATGCGGCAAAGGATTTGAATCTTTGGTTTGTGAAGGACAGCATGTCGATAAAGGGCAGAGTCTGACGAAATTTGACCTGCATGAGTTGCAAAATGCAGGGTACGACATGACGACTTCGATCATCATTACGAATTCGGATGATTACAAAGGCGTTGAACTGGCTTTGGGAGACATTGTTACTGGTCAAAAATTCATAGGATTAACTTAACTTGAAAAGAGGTTCAAAAATGTATCGAAAAGAAATTCCTGACGGCTTTCCAAAAAATTTCCTGTGGGGAGGCGCAACTGCCGCAAACCAGCTCGAAGGAGCCTGGAACGTCGGCGGCAAAGGCTTGACGACTGCAGAAGTCGTTAAGAAAGCTTCCAGCAGAACGGATCTTTCCGAAATGAACGTCGTTACCAAAGAAAGCATTGCTGAAGCCATTGATGATAAAACGGATGAGCTGTATCCGAAACGGCGTGGCATCGATTTTTATCATCACTATAAGGAAGATATCGCTCTCTTTGCGGAAATGGGCTTTAAAGCATTCCGAATGTCGATTGCTTGGGCACGTATTTTTCCAAATGGTGATGATAAGACGCCAAATGAAGAAGGACTTAAATTTTACGACTCTGTATTTTCCGAATGCAAAAAACACGGCATTGAGCCCGTTGTCACGATTTCTCACTATGAGATGCCGCTTGCTTTGACGCTCAAACAAAACGGCTGGGCCGATCGCAAGACGATCGATGCTTTCGTGCGCTATGCCGAAACTGTTTTCAAGCGTTACAAAGGCATCGTCAAATATTGGATGACTTTTAACGAAATCAATGCAGCAACCTGGGGATTCATGGGAACCGGTGCTGTCGACAGCAATCTAAGCACGCCAGAACAGCTCAACCTGCGCTATCAGGCTCTTCACCATCAGTTTGTCGCAAGCGCCAAAGCCGTGCAGATCGGTCATAAAATTGATCCCGAAAACAAAATCGGCTGCATGATCGCGCGCATGCAGACTTATCCGAAGACCTGCAATCCAAGCGACGTCAGAGCAGCTCAACTTCAAGACGAGTTGAACCTGTTCTTTACCGACGTTCAGGTTCGCGGCGAATATCCGGAATATATGAACCGCTACTTCAAAGAAAACGGCATCGAACTTTCCATGAAACCTGAAGATGAAGACGAAATCAAAAAAGGCACGGTCGATTATTTAGGATTCAGCTACTATATGTCAACCGTGACGTCAGGCGATTCAAAAGTCGAAAAAGCCAGCGGCAATTTTGCCATGGGCGAGCTGAACCCATATCTTGAAGCAAGCGATTGGGGCTGGCAAATCGATCCGGTCGGGCTTCGCGTGACCTTAAACGAATACTGGGATCGTTATCGCGTCCCGTTGTTCATCGTCGAAAACGGTCTGGGTGCGCTTGACAAGGTGGACGAGGACGGCCAGATTCACGATCCGTACCGCATCGACTACATGAAAAAGCACATCATTCAAATGAAAGAGGCCATTAAAGACGGCGTCGACCTGATGGGCTACACGATGTGGGGGCCGATCGACCTGATTTCCGCATCGACTTCCGAGATGTCCAAGCGCTACGGTTTCATCTATGTTGACCAAGACGATGAAGGAAACGGCACGCTCAAACGTTATAAGAAGGACTCGTTTTACTGGTATAAAAAAGTCATCGCTTCAAACGGCAAAGATTTGGACTGATCAGAATCAAAAAGGCATTGGTTTTTAAGCCGATGCTTTTTTATTTGAAAAATACAGGGCTGCATTACGTCAAAACGTCTATTTTTGAAATTGCCCATAAATGCCTGTCTTCGGTTGCGACAAACGCCCTTTTTTTGTTGATAAAGGTTATTCGCAAACCGATTGCATTGCTCGGCATTTCATTTAATTCAAGCAAGAAACGGAACTTTTTCCTAGACTCATAATTTTTGGTTATCACATATGATTCATAAAAATCGTTGATCAGCATATGAGTCTGCAAACATTATAAACTCATGTCGTTATGGCACGCTTACAATAACAAGGACGATTCATCCGTTGATCATAAAAATAATAGAAACAGCGGCTTTTGCTCATTTGTGCCAAAAATACTTTTTAACATAAAAAAAACCCCAGCCATAACGGCTGACGCAATAATTTGCATGGCAACGTCCTACCCTCACAGGGGGCGATCCC
>UMCQ01023308.1_pt1 | contig 13937 bp, 9 predicted proteins | sample 1964271 | NCBI WGS metagenome assembly UMCQ01 (sample SAMEA4835972, study PRJEB28245) | human gut metagenome | biome: gut microbiome; material: fecal sample | place: Denmark | collected 2008
TCCTGCCCGTTAAGCACAGTACGGAGAAGAAAAAGATGAACGATCGATTGTCAAAGGACTCTTCGGCCCCTTTTTTCTCAATCATCATCCCTTCCTACAACAATGGTAGCTATCTTCAAAAGTGCATTCAGTCGCTTCAAAAACAATCCTTTGAAGCTTGGGAAGCAATCATTGTCATTGATGCAAGTCCCGATGACGCATTTCACATTGCTAAACAGCTGTCCGACAAAGATGGCAGAATTCAAATTATCAATAAAACTCAGAACGAGGGGACCCATCTCGCGCGGAAAAGTGGCGTAAAACGCGCACAAGGGGAATACGCCCTTTTTCTAGATGCAGATGATGAACTCGCAGATAATGCACTGTCATCTCTAGCAGCACTCACTTCGCAACAAACATTTGATGTGCTTCATTTTGGGACTGAGCTTTTTGGAGAAAACATGCCTGAAACGGTATGTTCCGACATTCTCCAACTTAGCAATCGGAATTTGCCCACATTACATGGTCAGGAAATCGCTTTCTCCTCTTTCACTGATTCCGAAAAGAATCGTCAAGACTGGCGTATCTTGCAACGTTTGTATCGTACCGAACTTTTGAAGAATGCCTTTAGCTGTATGTCCGACTCCCGCCTTGGCAGAGGTCAAGATAGCTATGAATGGCTTGTCATCGCGAGTCTTGCGGATACAGAAGTCTTCCATAATGAAATCATTGGATACCGTTATTACTTAGGGCGGGGCATCACTACTTTTGAACCGATGTCAGATCAAAAGTTCGTTTCGCTCTCTTCAAATTATGGGAATCTGATACGTACAGCTTCTGAGTATGCAAGTACTTTTTCTAATTTTGATTTGTCCCCGTGCATTGCAGAGCTTCGCCGAAGATTATTGGAAATGCTGTTCGGCGATTGGTACGTGAGATTATCCGATAAAGACAAGCTATCCGTCCTTGCTGAGATGCAAAAAGATTTTACCCGGATAGAAATCGCCACAGAATTAATGCGTCTTACACGCGACGACGCGTACTCCCGTTGGGTTGCGGGGGATTCTTTTAATAAGAACGCTCGCTATGTCCATTGGAAAGAAATAGCAGAAACAATTGCAGGGGACGATTTGACTCCCCAATACGAAGAATACCGAAACCAAGCACTCAGACACTTCTCTGACTTGCGAACACGGCTTCCCAAGCCAGAGCAGGCGCCAGACCCTTCTTCTCGGAATCTCGCCCATCTCTTCTCACGAATTAAAACCCTTTTCTCCTCTACCCGAAGGAATAAATAACAGATGTCTAGTAATAATCCTTTCTTTAGCGTTATCATTCCTTGCTACAACTGCGCAAAATATCTGCCAGAATGTCTGAACAGCCTGATTACCCAAGATTACACTCAATGGGAAGCTATCGTAGTCAACGATGCGAGCACCGACAATTCCTATGACGTTGCTTCCCGCTTTGCTACTCAAGATAATAGAATTCGTCTTCTCAACAAAGAGAAAAACGAGGGCCTCCATCTTGCAAGAAAAAGCGGAACAGCCCTGAGCGCCGGCAAATATGTTCTTTTCTTGGACTCAGATGACGCCTTTGCAAAGGGAACTCTTAACAAAATTCATTCGACAATTCAAAAAGAATTACCTGACATTCTGCGTTTTGGCTTAATTTGCAGAGAACAAAAAGGTATGAGCAGCCGGGCCGCCCGTGATTTCGAAGCTTGGGCAAATGTAGATTCTCCCGTTTCGGATCAAGAGCAACTACTTTCAGACGTTTTTATTTCAGCAAATGAATATGGAAGAGACTGGCATGTGACCCATAAAGCTTTCCAAGGCGATATTTGTCGCAAGGCTTTTAATGTCATGACAGATTCACGTCTCGAGCGTGCTGAAGATAGCTACGAATTTCTTGTACTCGCAAGCATGTCGGATCTGGAATTAACCGATACCAGCATTCATGGATATATATACAATATTGGACGTGGTGTAACTACGAATAGTGCGCTTCCCCTTAATCAATTTCTTATCTCGGCAAAACAAATGAAATCCTGTTGGATGGAAGCTGAGCATTTTGCGAGTTCCACAGATTCAATGCTCGTGAAGAAATCGGCAGTTCGATTAAAAGAGCGACTTACGTTCGCATTGATGAATGAATGGAAAGATCGCGTATCCGAAAATGAAAAAGTTGAAGCTGCGAAATCCATTGCTTCAATTATCGGAAAGACAGAAGCAGCAACCGCGTTAATGAGATTTGCACGAGATGACGCGTATGCTTCACTCGAATATCTCAATCCGAAGACATCATCTTTCTTAGCTTGGGCCGATTTGGCAGAAGAACTAACCAGCGGAATCGATACATTACCGGTTTCTTACACTCAGATGAGAGATGCCGCACTTCGGCATATTCAAGAATTCAAGGGAACACAGACTTTGCATAAGCAACAAGAAGAACAACGCATTAAAATTTTTGTCTCCACACATAAGAGGACTTCCGCTTTCTCAAGCGACATTCTGCAACCAGTTCATGTTGGATCAGCAAAAAGTTCCACGCGCTTCCCTTACTGCTGGAGTGATGATGAAGGCGAAAACATTTCCAACCGCAATCCACGCTATTGCGAATTAACCACGCAGTATTGGGCATGGAAGAACATTGACGCAGACTACTATGGATTCTGCCATTACCGTCGTTACTTTGACTTCTCTGAGACCCCGCACGAGGAAAACGCATTCGGTGAAGTCATTGATGACTACATCGATGCCGATGCGGCAAAGAAGTATAGACTGGATGACGAGAGCATCGCCAACGTGGTGAAGCAGTATGACGTCATCACCACGCCATTCGGCAATCTCAAAAAAATCATCGATAAGCACGGCACTCCACGCGCGCTGTGGGAAGCCGCTCCCCTGCTGCATGACGATGATCTGAAGCGTTGCTACCAGATCCTGTGCAGCATGTACCCCGACTACAAGCAGGATGCACAGGCGTTCTTCAACGGCAACAAGGCCTGCTTCTGCAACATGTTCATTATGAAGAGGGAGATCTTCTTCGACTATTGCGAATGGATGTTCCCCATTCTCGAAGAGTTCGACAAAAACACCGACTACAGCACGTACAGCAAGGAAGCCCTGCGTACGCCAGGCCATCTGTCCGAACGTCTGCTCAACATCTACCTGCTGCATCACAAGCGTATCGGTTCCAACTGGAAGTTCAAGGAACTACAGTGCGTCCACTTCACCAATCCGGAGCCAGCGGAGCAGCTCAAGCCGCTTGACATTACCGACAAGCCAATCGTTCCGGTGGTGTTCGCAGCGGATGACAATTATGTTCCTCAATTGACCACCACCGTGTATTCGGCCATGAAGAACGCCGATCCGCACTACTTCTATGATGTGACGGTGCTACAGCGCAATATCGCCTGGGACAAGCAGGAACGTCTGCGCGGCTTCTTCAAGCAGTTCCCGAATATGAATCTGAGGTTCACCAACGTGGACCGCGAACTTGCCGGTTACGACCTTTCCACCAACAACGCCCATATCAGCGTGGAGACATACTACCGCTTCCTGATTCAGAAAGTTCTGCCGTTCTACGACAAGGTGCTGTATCTCGATTCCGACATCATCATCAACGGCGATATCGCGAAGCTTTACAACATCGACTTGCAGGGCAAGATGCTCGGTGCGATTCGAGACATCGACTTCCTTGCCAATCTCAATGTGAAGCACGGCAAACGCATGGGCTACGCGCAAACCGTACTGAAGATGAAGAATCCATACGATTACTTCCAGGCTGGAGTGCTGGTGCTCAACACCAAGGCGATGCGTGAGCATTACACCATCAAACAATGGCTTACCTACGCCTCGAATCCCGATTTCATCTACAACGACCAGGACGTGCTCAACGCGCACTGCGAAGGCAATGTGCTGTACCTGCCGTGGGAATGGAACGTGGTGCATGACTGCGGCGGTCGTGTCGGCAACCTCTTCGTGCAGGCGCCGAACGACATTTACGACGCGTATATGAAGTCGCGCAACGATCCACAGATTGTCCACTATGCCGGCTTCCAGAAGCCATGGACCGACCCGGATTGCGATTTCGCTTCCATGTACTGGAAGTACGCACGCGAGACCCCGTTCTATGAGCGTCTGCTTAAACGTGTAGTAAAGGCAAACGAATCAGAGATTCCAGCCGGCGTGCTCCGTCCGAAGCACGAGCGCGCAGTCGGGGAGGACAACCCGATTCGCAAGATTGTCGATCCGCTAATGCCAATCGGTTCCCGTCGCCGTGATGCGGTGAAGGCGATCGGCCGAGCAGTTCGCGGTCGTCACTGACAGAAATGGGTGTTGTATTTTACGACACCCATTTCTGTATTATTTATGCCATCGTTTTAATCAGAGGTTCTTTCGTTTTACCAATCGATTCACTCATGAACGCTAAGAACAATGGCGCGATGCAAATCAGTTGCAACACATATCGGGTTGGCTCTCCACCCATGCCGGACACTGGTACCAGCAACAGATACACAAACGACATATCCACCGGAAGCATCGAAGCCACGCGACTCCATTTGCCTTTGCCGGGACGCAAAGCCAAGTACAGCATGAAGCAGGGCAGGATGGATGACCACAATGCCCTTGAAAACAGTGCATTCAATACGGGCACGCTCTGTTCCATGTCATATACAGAACGTGCAGTATCACTTCTGCTTGCCTTCAACGGCCACTGCGGAACATATTCTAAAATCGGATCGTAATACCATGCAGATTCAGTGCAAACCACCATATCGCTTGGAGAACCATCGTTGTTAGAAAAGCTGAACCAGCCGCGAACCAATCCCATCCACGATTCCAAATGACCGATCGGGTGCTCCACTGTCTTCTTGAGCCACAGCTTCATAAAATCGCTGAACAGATCAGGGTCTTTCAAACTGGTCCCTTTTACCGGATCTGCGATCTGCGGGTCGTAAGCTTTGGGAATCTTTTTATAGTCAATGGTCAGGAAGTCAGAAATCAGTTTCTTCTCCTGCTGAGTCATGTCCTCACTGTTGTATTTGACGTCATGGGCAACCTGCTGAATGGCAAACGGGATGCTTTCCTGCTTACCACTAGGGGCAACGCCAAGCGCCGGCATAACGGCTTTCGGAATGATGACCATCATGACAATAGCAATTACTGCGCCGATGGCAAACGCGGTAGCTTTCGCTTTTTTCGACAATCCGACAATCAGAAACATCAGCAGCAATGAGGGCACCACCACATACACGCCCGCTTTCTTCGTCAGGCACGTCAGTAAGCCACACAGCAATAATGTAATAATGATTCCTGGTTTAGACAGTGATGAACCTTTGGTGCGAATACCGTCAACGAACAATATGCAGAAAGGGATGAAAAACAGAACGGAAATCGTATCCTTCGCTAACGAAGAAAACATCACCGGAAAAAGCGGGAACAATGCCAAAAATGCCAATTCCACATGACACAACCATTGCGGAACGCCCATCTTCCTCGTGTACAAAAGCATCCAAGAGAAAAGCAGCGGCGCTGCAATAAGTTGCACGACAATCAGCAGATACAAACCATAAATGGAATTATGGAAAGCCCATTGTCCAAAATCAGCGAACCAACCAAACAAATACGTTAAAGCAAAAGGATGATGGTCCGTGAATCGTTCCACACCATAATGAATGAGCAACTGTTTGGAGGTATCCGACCAATACACGCCAGGGAACAACCAAAATTCATACGGAAGCCAGCACACGGCAATCACCGCCGCGTTCTTCAACCACGGTTTTATCGCATACCCATATTCGAAAAAGCCATAATGCTCTACTTGGTCTTCCCTCTTCGCTCCCTGCACTTCGGCAATCAGCCAATCAGCGAAGCGAAATAATACACAGAAAAGCACACAGAAAAGCAGCACCTTCACGCATAACGCGCTTTTAATTTGCATGATATGACCTTCAGGATTGGAAGCCTCATCTCCCAAAGCGAACATCATGCCAAGAACCAGCGGAACCACAATTCGTGGTTCAATTTTCTTTAGCATATTCAATCCGTTCATTTTCATTTCTTCTTTATCGGTTCGACTAATTCATAATGCTTACAACGCGAACAAACGATTAATATACGGGATCTTTCGGAACAGCACGGATACTGCAAGACATATGGCGAACACGCAACCGCACAACACCACATTCAGCAAAGTCACTGCAACGGAATTCAAGTTTCCCATGAACTGGAGCCATGGTAGAGCCTGTAATCTGCTCAACAGCACCAATCCGACCAAATGCAGCATGTACACGCCGAACGTGTTCATGCCGATCACCTGGAATACTTTGGCCCAAATGCCTTGGATATTCACCCGCCCCAATACCAACAGAATCAGTATCGTTGCAACGAATGACGGTAGCAGCCAATAGCCGTTCTCCACAGTCAAATTAGTGCCGTGGGTGGCATGCTGGTATCGCTGGATCAGTAACGTCAACGCATAGCAGACAACGATGCCAGCGCTGGCTTCACCCCAAGAGATATCGAACAGGGGATGATGGACGTCGGCATCGAGTTCCCCGGTCTGCTTCTGCTTTAGATAGCGCCCAATCATCCCTCCAATCAGGAAATACAACAAAACGTATCCGTACGAGCCGAAAATGTAGAATTATCAAGTGCATTCAGAATCGAGGCGAAATCATGGTTCGTTGCGGTTCCCAGAATCTGCAGAACAAGTTTCAGGGAATCCTTGCCCACAGTAAAACCAGCCAAAACAGCCAGCAGCGCGTTGAATGCAAGCTTTCGTTCCGAATCGAACGCCATTTTCATCACAGGCAAAACAAGGTACACTGCGATCAAGGCGTTCATGAACCAAAAATAACCGGTCGGATAATCTCCAAAGCCACCGCCAAGCAGGAACAGCACAAGATCCTTCAACGTCACCGGATGGGAACCGTCCACGAAAACGAAGAACGCCGCGGCAAGCAGCCTCCAGATGGTGACCACAATGACGATGTTCAGCGTCTTCCGATAATGCTTCGCCTCATCCATCTTCCGAGGAAGAAGCAGCGCGCCGTTCACAGCGAAGAACAATGGCACGCACACCACGCACAATACGGTGACCGCCGTTCCAGCAAGCCCGCTGGAATAGAATCTCGTGTAAAATGAGTAGTGGAGCATCACTACAAAGAACATCGCCATCGATTTGATAATGTCATACCCAACCACGCGTTTTTTCATTCGCTTATATCGTTTCCCTAGCAATTATATTTATAAAACATCCGCACAATCCCATTCCTCGTGCTGTATCCCACGCAGAAACCTGTAGCATGATGAACTCGTGCAAAATCGAAAAACGGCCAGTACAAAAGCTATAGTAGAACGTATGCCTGAGAATTCAAACGTTTCCGTTGCGGTGCTGCTTCCTTGCTATAACGAGGAAGTCACCATCGGCAAGGTGGTACGCGACTTCAAAGCAGCACTGCCGCATGCCGACATCTATGTGTATGACAACAACTCCACTGATCGCACTGCCGAAATCGCTATGGCCGAAGGTGCGATTGTACGAAAGGAACCGCGCCAAGGCAAAGGCAACGTGATTCGCGCCATGTTCGAAGACATTGACGCCGACGTATATGTCATGGCAGACGGCGATGATACTTACCCTGCTGATGCGGCGCCAGCCATGGTTGATAAAGTGCTTGAAGGCTATGACATGGTAATCGGTGACCGCCTGAGCTCCACATATTTCCAAGAGAACAAGAGACCATTCCACAACTTTGGCAACCGCTTGGTACGCGGTTCCATCAACGGCCTGTTCCATGCGGACGTCACCGACATCATGACCGGTTACCGAGCGTTTTCGTTCACATTCGTCAAGACTTACCCAGTGCTTTCGCGTGGCTTCGAAGTTGAGACCGAAATGACCATCCATTCGTTGAACAACAATCTACGCCTGTTCGAGATGCCGATTCAATACCGTGACCGCCCGGAAGGCTCCGTCAGCAAACTTGACACCGTGGGTGACGGCATCAAGGTGATGAGCACCATCTTCCGCATGATCCGCGAATACAAGCCGCTGCCGTTCTTTGGAGGGCTCGGAGCCATTATCGGCATCATCGGCATCATACTGTGCGGTAGCGTAACAGTAGACTTCTGGCATACCGGCATGGTGGCGCGCTTCCCCACACTCATCGGAGCAGTTATGCTCGTTATCGCGGGAATCCTGCTGTTCATAGCGGGAATAATCCTCGACGTCATGGCCAAGAACGATCGTAAGGCGTTCATCATCGACGCCAACCAATTTGCCATGATGAGACGCAAAAAATAACGCAACTTTCAAATGTGGCCTGAGAACAAGCAGTTTTGTTCTCAGGCCACATTTGAAATATCTACTGCTTGACTACTTCACCCACTTTTGAGCGTTCGTGCCATTCGCACTATACAACTGTACGTTAGCGCCATTGGCAGTAGAAGCACCCGAAACATCCAGAACCTTGTTCTCCGCGAGCGCGGACTGGAAGGTATACGATCCGTCTGAGTTCTTGATGGCGATCCACTTTTGGGCATACGTGTTGTTTGATACATACTGCTGAACATTGGCTCCATTTGCAGTGCTTGCACCGTAAACGTCTAATACTTTGCCGGAATTCACGCTAATCAACGTCACATAGCCATTGCCGTCATGCGTTACTTTCCATTTCTGTGCGTTTGTACCATTACCGCCCCACAATCGCACATTGGCGCTATCGCTCTTGGAAGCACCGGCAACATCGACTTTCATGGAAGTCTTCAGCTTTGATCCGAACGCATAGGTGCCGTCAGGAAGATCCTTCCTATGTAAATCAGCTGTGGCATCCATACGTTCTCTTGGAGTAGATACCTTGCTTATTGTCCACTGCTGGGCTGCCGTTCCATTAGGCGTGTACATCTGCAGTTTGGTCTGCTGCGTGGCGTTGCCGCCAGGAATATCCACGGCTTTGTTCGCGTTCACTGATATTAATGTCACCTTGCCGCTACCGTAGTTACGTACGGTCCATTGTTGGGCGCTGGTACCGTTGCTGTCATATTGTTGAAACGCTGCACCATTGGCCGTCGAGCCTCCATACACATCCAATGCTTTACCGGAATTCACATTGGTAATGCGGTAGGTCGCATTTCCTACCGATGTAAAACGATACTTTTGCGCGTTGGAACCGTTGCTTGTATACAACTGGATTTGCGTGCTATTGGCAGTTGATGCACCAGGAACGTCGAATACCAATCCAGTGTTTTTCGTTGATCGAATCGTTGCTGGCGCATCTGTCGGAATATTGACTTCGCTAGAGGAAAGAGTGAAGAGTTGCGCGACCGTTCCGTTAGGCGTATACAGATGAATCGCGGTACCGTTGGCCGTGCTACCACCACTTAGATCCAGAACCCAATTGCCTAATGCGGATTGCAAGTAATAACCGGCTCCCGAATCACGGATGAACCAACGCTGGGCGTTCGTACCATTCGCCGAATACTGCTGCACCACCGCATTATTACCCGCAGCGCCATTACGAACGTCCAAGGCCTTACCGGAATTCACATTAACAATCACATAGCTGCCATCAGACTGTTTAGTGAAAGTAAACTGCTGAGCTTTGGACCCATTGCCGGAGTACAGCTGAATAGCTGTGGAATCCGCTCCACTGGCTCCAGGGATATCAACACTAGAAGCCACTTTGGAACGTACATTGATGTAATAATTCCCATTAGGAATGCTCACAGCACTCATCTTGCGCACATCAAGGGAAGGCTGAGAATCGTCATTCCCTCCATTCTGCACAGAAGTCTTATTGCCAAAGGCACTCATATCCACGGAGCCACTGATACCGTTGATATGACCGCTTTCGGTGTACTGCCAGCCACGATCGTTGGTCCCGAACGCCGTGAATTCCATCTGCGGACCATATTGCGCCACCCAGCGTGTCTTCGCATAGATGTTCGCATTGTTCAACGGCCCCTGCAAGTAGCTCGTGTAGGAGTACACGCCGAGATTCTGGTAACCGCCGGACTGCAACGCGCCATACCAAGCATTGACGATGCCGTTATACACGTTCGGATCGTTCGGCGGCGTGTGCCCGGTCCACGTCCAACTCTCAAGGTCGTAGTACACGGGGTATTTCAAGTCGTTCGGTCTCACGCCAAACTGGCGGAGCTTGGACACCACATCGTTGCCCTCCTGCCTGGAACCGCTCGCATCCTCCGCATACGAGTACCAGTAGATGCCGAACGGAATACCCAGCCGCTTGCATTCATTAATGTTGCGTTGCGCTTTGGCATCGGCGTCATTGCCCCATCCAAAGCCAAGACGGATGATCGCGCCTTCCACGCCGCCGGCTTTCGCCTTAGCCCAATCGATATCCCCCTGCCATGAAGAGACGTCGATCACGCCTTTGGCCTGCTGGGCGAACAGGTTGTTTCTATAGTCGAAGAAGGCTTTCGTATTGTTGTAGGTTCCCCAATGCGCGCCGTAATCGTTGCCATCGAATTTGGCAAGCTTCACGGTGGCTCCGTTTTTTGAGGACGATTGCTCCACGGATTGTTTCACAGATTGTTCCACAGCATCTTTCACATTCGAGGCACTCACCGGAATGAATGATTCGCCATTCGTTTTGGCCAGTGGATCAGGTTGCTGCGATTGCGTGCCGACCAGCTGAGCGTCCGTCACGGTTTCGCCGGTCTCAATGTTCTGCACATCACCTTCCGGCGTAACCGCAAGGTTCTCCGAAACCACAGTGGAATCGTCCGAAATGTTTTCGCTTACCGTTTCCGGCAGCGTCGCGTTCGGATTGTCCGGCATGCTGTTTGACGAATTCTGCGCATCATCCACAGTTGCGGCAAAAGAACTTGGCGTATCCTCAATCGCAATATCCTGCATGGCGTAAGCCGGCACCACGGCAACGGAAACCGTCATTGCAACCACGGAAGCGGTGGTCGCAATCTTCATCAAGCTTTTCGGCGATATCATCGTCAGCCTCTCTCACAAAACGCATTTTCACTCGTTGACGCAATTGCACACGCAAAACTTAAGTGTATTCTGAGATGTCCCCACTTAAAATAAAGCAGCTGGATTCCGGGCCAAACTTCACATTTACCGAATATGCCACAACATGAAGTGCTGGCATTCGGAAGTGGAACGGGTAACATACCTTATGTATTGTCATTTGGGAACAGAGGACCTTGTCGGACCACCTCCAATAGACAACATCAAAACGGTATCGCGGACTCCTGGAGGGAAGCATGGCACGGCACGAAAAGCAGCCGGACAAAGCTGACGGTCAAACAAATAGCGTCCGTAAGCCCCGAACGTTCAGCAGTACCGCGACCGTCGGGACCAGCAAATCCAACAATTCCGTCAATGCCACCAATCGTGACGAAAAGCTTAGAACAAAAGCACCGGGGACTTCCTACCGAACGGCTCCCGAAGATCCGTTCCAAATCGCCATATCGCAAGGCGTGCAAGATGGCGACACTTGGGTACATAACCATGTCAAGAACTTGATTCGCCGTTCCATCATCGTAGCCGTTATCGTCGTTGCGGTATGCATTGTGGTCTTCGGCGTCATGGGCGTGAGAACATCGCAGAAAATGCGCGAACTGAATGCCATTAACGACTGCAGAGACGCGGTTGCCGCCATGAACGCTTCATATTCCAAGGATTTCCAGCTCAAGGGAAAGATTGTCGACGCATTTTCCAGCATGGATTCCTCATATGATCTGGAAAAGCTCAGCACCTTGTATCAGGAAGAAGTCAAATCGCCGAAGGCGCTTGACTGCAAAGCCGACCCGTCCGGGACCACCAGCAAGGCCAACACCGAACGAGCCGCATATGACAAACAGGCCAGAACCTTCGAGCGGGCGTTGACAAAGAACGAGGCAAATCAGAATTGAATACGAAACGATTGGCAAGAACGGCGCTTGCCGTTATCGTAACCGTAGGAATAGTCGTTGCCATCATCGTCGGGTGCGGCCCCAAATGGGGCAACGGAACGGCAACCGGTAAAACCGGATCGCAATCCACCGCCACCGCCCATACTGCGGCCACTGTTGATGTGCAGCTGCCCTCATACTACATGGACAATATGGTGTTCCAGCGCGATCAGCCAATCGTAGTCAAAGGCAACGTCAGCTCCACGGAAAGCAACCCCATCGACGTTTCGAAACTGTCAGCGACACTTACGCAAGGCAAAACCTCCGAGAGCGTCAAGGCAAAGGTAGCGAAAAACGGCAGTTTCACCTGCACGCTGAGCGCGCAAAAGGCAAGTCTCAATCCGTATTCGCTGCAAGTGCAGTACGCCGGCAAAACCGTGCTGAAACTGGCCAAAGTGTATGTGGGAGACGTCTTCGTAGCCGCTGGCCAGTCGAATATGGAACTCAACTATGTGCAGTATTACGAAAACGCTACTTACAATTTTGGCAATGGACTAATCACGACAGGCGATTTGCCGAAACCGCTCGTAGATGACAACGTGAAATTTGTCATCGCAAATCATGATGTTGAAGACACTGATTTTCCACTGTCCGCTGTTAATCAGAGCGCCGATGCATGGCTGACTGCAGATTCCACGAATTCACTGCACCTCAGCTATCTGGCTCAGCAATTCGCCATGCAGTTGCGCGCCAAGCACCCCAATGTGCCGATTGGCATCATCCAGACCGCGTGGGGTGGCACGCCTATTCGCCGGCATGTACAAGGCGGCGATATTTATGCGAACCATATCGCGCCGTTGAAGGGATTCCATGTGGCGGGCGTGCTGTGGTATCAAGGTTGCGATGACGCCAATAATTACGGAACTGCCTTGCAATACGAATCGCAAATGACCGCGCTGATCAACCAGTACCGTAACGTGTTCGGACGCAAGGACCTGCCGTTCCTGTACATACAGCTCGCGCGATGGACGAACTATCAGTACACGCAGAACGTACGTGAAGCGCAACGGACTACGCTCGGCAACACCAACCTGCACGATTCGTCGAATGTGGCGATGACGGTTTCTCTTGACACAGACAAGGGCACATCCGCGCTGATCCATCCGCTCGGCAAGGATATTCTCGGGGCGCGCATGGCCGCGCAGTATCTCGCCATGGAAGACGGCACCACCGTACCCAACGGACCGCTTATCGAACATGCCCGGCACACTGCGAACGGCGCAATCGCCTTGTCTTTCCGGAACGGCACCGCAAGCGGGCTGAAAGCCATGCAGCCGAACTATTCGAAGACCGCGAGCGCAATCGCACCAAACTATAAGAGCGCTCCGAAAGCGACCCCGTTAAGCGGTATCAGCAATATCGCCGCTCCCACCACTACGGCATTGCAGGGGTTTGAGGTCGCCAATTATTCCGGTCAATGGCAGGCGGTCAATGCCACCATCAGGGGCAATCAGGTGTTGCTCACCGCAGCCGATGGTTCAACACTGAACGATCTCAACGCCATGAGCCAGGTACGTTACCTGTTCAGTGGCAATCCGAAGTGCGCGAGCATGCTGTACAACGGCTTTAATCTGCCGGCTAGCCCATTCATCACTATTGTCGAGTGATCTTTGTTGGGGGCCGCCGCTAGATAAACCAATACGGGCGGGATAAGTACGGGCGGTCTAAGCCGTTACTTGGCCTGCTTGGCCATGTCTTGAGCAGGCTGTTCCGGCTTCTGGTTTGGATTCTGGTTTCCCGCTTAAACTATGAAGACTGCTGCAGCATCGCAGAAACTAGACAAATGTCATTTTTCCACCGGTTTATTTAGGCACATTCCCCTCCTACTATGGCATACGGAACGAACGCGAGCGCACAATCACAGATCGAATGCAAACGTGCGCAGGAGAGGAACCACCATGAGGAATCGTATTGCAGCAGCTGCAGCGGCGGGAATATTAACCATCGGCATGGCCGCCTTGCCTTCCGCAGCTTCGGCCAGTGAAGTCGCACCGTCTACGGACGGACTGGCCG
>UMCQ01027989.1_pt1 | contig 13427 bp, 6 predicted proteins | sample 1964271 | NCBI WGS metagenome assembly UMCQ01 (sample SAMEA4835972, study PRJEB28245) | human gut metagenome | biome: gut microbiome; material: fecal sample | place: Denmark | collected 2008
CATTCTTTGAGAAGCTGCGCAGTTCGATGGCACAGGTTCTTGCACCTTCACATTCAAAAATCGTATGCGGTACATTTTCCTCTGAAATGTATGCTTCATAAGCTGCATCATAGATGATAACCGCACCTACTTTATTTGCATAATCAACCCACTTCTGTAATTCGTCCTTTGTAATCGTAGAACCGGTTGGGTTGTTTGGAAAGCAAAGATAGATAATATCCGGTGTTTCCTTTGGCAGCTCCGGCGCAAAATTCGTTTCTGCCGTACACGGCATGTAGATTACATTGCTCCACTTCTGCTGATCCGGTAAATAATCCCCGGTTCTTCCTGCCATTGCATTGGTATCTACATATACCGGGTATACAGGGTCACATACTGCAATTTTATTGTCTACTGAAAAAATGTCGCCAATGTTTCCTGAATCAGACTTTGCACCGTCACTGACGAAAATTTCATCGGCACTGATGTCGGCACCACGTCTTTTATAATCAAAATCTACAATTGCATTTCTTAAAAAATCATACCCTAAATCCGGTGCATAACCGTGAAATGTTTCTGCCTTGCTCATTTCATCAACTGCACCGTGTAATGTATCAATTACAACCGGCGCAAGCGGCAGCGTTACATCACCGATACCCAGTCTTATAATTTCCTTGTCCGGATTAGCAGCCTGAAAGGCTTGAACCTTTTTGGCTATCGTGGAAAACAGATAACTTCCCGGAAGCTTTAAATAATTGTCATTAATCTTAAACATCTCATTCTCCTTCATTTCGTGTACTTCTAAACGTAGCTGCCTGTTCGTCCGACAAGCCGTTATGTCTGAATTATACACCATATTCGTACAGACAACAACTTATAAATATGAGTATTTTTATCAATATATCCGGCCTTTTTTGCATAATTTGCTTTATTTTCTTATCTTATTCAATATTCCTGCTTAATGTTTCATATTCTGCGCTGATTGCCTGTAACACTTCTTTATCACCGTCCGCATTGTCCGGGTGATAAATTTTTAACAATGCCTTATAGCGCTTTTTTAATGCTGCACTGCTGTCAACACCTTTAAAGAAGAGATTTACACCGCTATGACTGATATTCTGTACCATGGCAAACTTTCTTCTGGCCTCACGGTACACCTCATCGCGGTACATCAGCTTGTCGCGCTTAAATTTTTCGCGGTCAATAGCAAGCTGTCTGGTTTCCCGTTCCAGAATCTGCCACTGCTGGTCAAACAGATGCTTCTGATTATCTAACTGCTTTCTTAGCAAATCCAGACTGCGTTTCTGCTTTTCCAGCATCTGCTTCTGAATCTCCACAACCTGCTCTTCTTCCTCTAGCTTTCCCTGCTGCTGCTCCAGATTTTTCCGTAGTTCTTCCAGTCGGATATTTTCTTTAAAAAACCATTTCTTTTTTTCTTCCAATTCCTCATTGTTCAAACAAACACACTCCTTTATCAGCAGCAGTCCGCATCAGACTGCACTGTGAAACCAAAATACCTTGACAGGCTGACAGCCCGGTTTTGTCTTAATCGTATGCGGCACACCCGGAAGTGCAATAAATGAATCACCTGCTTCAATTGGAAACTCCAGATCACCAAGTCTGGCATAGCCCTCACCCTCAAGCACATAAAAGCCCTCCTGGTCTTCATGCACGCCCGGATGCGCACTAAACTCATAGCCGGCATAAACCGTTGTCCCGGAAGTACAACCGCCAAGGCAGCCGTTTTCTGCCGTCAAAAAGCGCTGTGTCCGTGCATCCTTCCCTTGTGTTTCTTCTACTTCTTTTTTCGTAATATACGGTTTCATCTTAATCCTCGTTTCTGAGCGACTTTGTTGCGAAGCGGCGATGAGAAATTCGCGCAGGCGATTTCTCATCCGCTATCATAGGTGTTTGCTTTCGCTCCAAAGCAAACATTCGCGAGCCAAATGTCAGATTTGGCTCTGCGGCATGAAAAAACAAGGAAGCCTGCTTTTGTCAGACTCCCTCGTATCTTTTTACTAATTTTTCTTGTAACGTAATAATTCTGTATAGGCAAGTAAAAATGGTCCGACACCCTTTGCATCATCTTCTACAACCGGTTCTGACATATAATAATCATATGTACCCGGACGATTGTCTTTACCGCCAAGTCCGGCAACCAGACAAATACCACCAAGTGACATTTCTCCGTTCTTTTCTTTTAAATAGCGCTTGCAGATACCGTCAATGGCTTTCTCACCGTATGCACGGTAGCTTTCAGGCAGGAAGCCAAGACGTACACCCTTTAACAGGGAATATGCCATGATAGAACTTCCGCTTGTTTCAAGATAGTTGCGTTCCATGCCGCCGAAGTTGACAACCTGATACCACATACCGCTTTCGTCCTGATAACGGATCATCGCATTCATTAAATCTACATATGCATCCTGTAACATCCTGCACTCTTTGTCATACTTGTGGTCAGAGTTGTCCACCTTATCAAGTGTATCTAACAGTGCCATAGAGTACCAGCCGATTGCTCTCAGCCAGATATTCTGTGAAAGACCTGTGACCTTGTCACACCAGAACATCTGCTTTGATGTGTCGATTGCATGATAGTACAGACCGTTGAGCGGATTTTTCATGTTTTCAATAACGAATTTAAACTGTGAGAAAATATCATCATAATTCTTTCGGTCGTTAAATCTTGTTTCATACTCCATGTAAAACGGCTGTCCCATATACATTCCGTCCAGCCATACCTGATTCGGATAAATATCCTTGTGCCAGAAGTTGCCGGATTCACAGCGAGGCATAATAGCAATCTGAGAATATACAAGGTCGATTGCCTTTCTATATTTTTCTTTTCCGGTGATATCATATAATTCAAATAAAGTCTTGCCGGCATTGACATTGTCAATATTCTTTTCACCAATGCTGTATCCGTCAATTGTTCCGTCTTCTGCTACACGATAATCAATGAAATCGTCTGCAAACTTTAAATATTTCTCGTCCTTTGAAATGGCATACATCTCAAGTACGGCTTTAATCATACAACCGTCAATGTAATTCCACTTAGACTTTAAGCCCTGCTTGAGCTTTTCAATATTCCACATCGGCGCTTCCGGCGTGCTTTTTTCCAACAATTCATCAATATACTTTACTATAATATCCACGGCTTTTCTCCTTATTAAATATGTACTGTGTCTTTATTATTGTACACTACAAAAAAAAGATAAGCAACCGATTATTTTTTATTTTATGAAAAACTACAGAATTTTAGTTGTTATACAACATCGGCTGTAATGCTTCGAGTGCCTGCTGATATGAAAAATTTGCACTCATGCCGAACAGGGACGAATCCAGATCGTACACCCTGCCGTTTTGTACTGCCGCAAAATGCTTCCAGATGTCGTTTTTTTCAAATTCATCGGCAAACATCTGCTGTACCTGCTCGGGCATTGCATGGGATGCCCGTAAAATCACATCGGGTTCTTTCGTTTTGATATCCTCTGTGTTAGCACTTAAAAATTCTTCATCAGTACCTGCGTATACATTCTGTCCGCCTGCCATTTCCACAAGGCTGCCGACATAGCTGTTTTCGGTTGCCACGATATAAGAACCCGGCAATCCCATCAGAATCAGAACCTTCGGGGCTTCTTTTCCTGCATTTTTATTTTTGTATTCCTGCATAAATGTGTTAAATTCGTCTACCATTGCCTGTGCCTGCTGTTGTCTGTTAAATTTTTCACCGAGATCTGCAATTGAAGCATACATGCCGGATACACTTTTTAAATTTAAAAACAGGGATTTCACCTGGATTGCCGCATATTTCGGCTGTAAATCGCTTTGCAGGCTGTTCGGGGACAGCACATAATCCGGCGATAAAGATTTTAAAATCTCCATATCCGGCGACATTGCCGTTCCGACCTGTGTAACGTCCTTATACCGCTCCGGCAGTGTACCGGAGGTCTGGCATACGCCCACTAAATCTAATTCCAGTTTGTCACAAATCTGTGCAGCTGCCGGTGACGTTGCCACAAGACGCACACTGTCTGCCTGTGATTGTCCCTCTGTGGAATCCGGGTGCTGGTCTACACAGGCCGTCAGCGGAAATGATGCCGTAAATACGGCAATACCCGCTAACAGCATACAAAGTCCTTTTTGAACAGTCTTTTTTACCTGTCGTTTCATTTATCTGCTCCTTTAGTTTTTCTTTTTACGATACATAAGCATGTACCATGCCGCACCTGTCACAACAATGGCAATTACAACACCCATTCCGATAAAAATGCCGGTGCTGCTGTTTTTTTTGCTCTCCTGCGCTTCTGCATTGACCTGTTTTCCTGCCGCATCATATTCCTGAATTCCGGCATTTTTCGTCTGTGTGTTTTCTGCAGTCTTTGCCTGTGCAGCACTTGCTTCTGCTGATGTAGTCTGTCCGGCTTCTGTCGTACTTTCTGCACTTTCACCCTCTGCCTGCTCTATGCGCTGTGTTCCGGCATTTTCCTGACTGCCGTCTGTTCCGGCTGACACACCGGTTTCACCCGATAAGCTGTCCGTGCCTGGTTCGGTATTTTCAGCCTGCGCACTTACACCGCGCTCTCCTGAACTGTTTTCTCCCGGGTTGCTTTCTTCACTGCCACCTTCTGCGCTGTCCGGGCCGGCACTGCCGCCCTTTTCTTCAACGGTCACACTGGTAATAAAGTCGCCTGCGCCTTCACTCAGTCCCGAAAATGTAATGTAGTAAATAATATCACGACCCATGGCAGTTACGTACATATTTACACGTACAACCGAATTTTCACTGTTGATGCGGAATCTGTAATCTGCGGTATTGCTTGAGTAATCCTCCTGCATTAACGTTGCGGATACCGGACTTCCATCTACCTGAAACTGCGGATTTTCGATATTGTCCATTAACTGCATACGGATTGTGGCATAAGTGTTTCCCGCCGGGTCTACCTCGATAAGTGCCCTGCCGTAAGTCGCGCTCTCTGTCATGGACTGTCCCAGAACCGCCGAACCTTCCCCGCCGGAATCTTCAATCGCACCGGTGGACGGATTACGATATCTTGGATTTGCACCGGCAAGATAAATGCCGTTTTCTGCTCCATATACCGGATTACTGTTTTGTGAAAATACTGCCGCCGCCGATAAAATGCCCACGGTGACTGCCGTCAATACTGCCGCTGCCTGCTTTGCAAGCCGCTGAATCTGCATTTTAAATTTCTGTTCCATGTCTGTACTCCTGCTTTCATTTTTATATGTGACAAACAGGCACCCGCCCCTTTTCGGAACGGATGCCGTTGTTTCGTCTTTTTTACAGCTTAGTCTTCTTTTTCTTCCGGTCTTTTCTTTCTTTTAAAGATTGCAAGACCTGCGGCACTTAAAGAAGCAAAGAATGCTGCTGCCCACATGCCCATTGCGGAAGAATCCGCTGTCTTTACGCCGCTGTTGCTGTTGTCTGCCGTATTGGCTGAGCCGCCTGCCGTATTTGAATTACCGCCTGCTGCCGAGCCGTTGTCGGTTGTGCCTGCATTGCCGCTGTTATTATTACCACTGTTGTTACCATTGTTATCAATATTGTTATTATTTTTATTGCCGTTATCTGTTGATGCCTTTTCAACAAGTGCGTAATAACTGAAGCCCTTTGTTGTCACAACATAATAGCCGTTTTCCACACTGCCCTTAATGAGGGTCTTTGAACCGTCATCATTGATACGGTATAAAACAACGTTATCTGCATTCATGCCTGCCGGAATGAGATACTTCACAACAACACTGCCCTCTGGCTCAACTTCCTGTCCGTCCTTTTCAAAATGAACTTCATACAGTTCAAAGCTGCTGCCGACATCTGCAAGTGCATTTGCCGCCTTTGTATATTCTGTTCCTGCGCCGACCTTTGTTACCTTTAACTCAGAGCCTTCCGGAAGGACACCTTCTGCGGCTGATACATGAATGCCTGTCTTTTCATCCGTCACATCAACTGCCGGTGACTTTTCTTCTGTCTGGTCTTCTGCCGGTACAAGAGAAGTATCGCTTGTTGCTGTCAGTGCTGACCAGTCGAATCTTAATCTCGCACTCATCATGGTGTCGCCCATTGGTGTATCCGGTACTTTAAAGCTTACATCTGCATAAGTAATATCTGCAACGGAAGGCTGTGCACCTTCAGGAAGTTCAAATGTTACCAGTCTGATTGCATCGACTTCATTTCCTGCGGAAGTTGTAATCTTTTCTGTCTTGTCTATTGTAACAGTTACGCCCTCTACCTCAAATGCCGTAACGGCGCTGTAGATTGATGTTACGGTTACCGGATTCATGGCAATCTGAACTTTTACAACCTTGCCATCCTTTACGGTGATTAAAGCACTGCTGTTCTTTTCAAATGCCGCATTACCCATAGAAGCCTTATCGGATACCGCATTCCACAATGCAATCGGTACATAGTAGTTACCGTCAGCAATTTTATTGTCAGAAGGGTCCGGTGTCGGAGTTGGTGTCGGTTCCGGATCCGGTGTCGGGTCAGGAGTCGGAGTCGGTTCCGGTGTCGGGTCTGGGTCCGGTGTTGGTGCCGGGTCCGGTTCTGCTGTCTTTACCGCATTTGCATAATCCAGTGCCAGATAAGCATCCGGGCTGTAATTCATCGCATCGACAAACATGTTGACATAAACACCGTCATAGCTGTTGTCCGGCAGTGTAAATGTAATCTGTGTCACTCTGCCTTCTTCGTCTGTTGTGTACTGTGCATCTACAGTCTTACCATCTGATGACGTTCCCTGATAAATCTTCCAGTTGCTTGCGTAAGCTGTCAGTCCCGCAAAGGATACGGACTGTAAATCTACGGTTACAGCTGCTGTTCCGTCTGCCGCAACAGTCATCTGTGCACTCTTAATGCAGCCTGCCGCCATAGAATCCTGTGAAACATTTCCGGCATTCTTTAAGCTTGCAGGGATTGAATAAGTACCTGCTGTCAGAGTGGTCTTTGCTGAACCGAAAGTTGTTTCCTTTGTTGTATCATCGGACTTATTATTATCAGATGATGTCTTTGTTAAGCTGTCCCAGTAAACCTTTACAAAGCAGTCTGCGCTGAAACGTCCCTGCTTGAAGTCAATGCCTGAAACGAAGCCGTTTAAATTCTTCATTGCCGGTACATAGATATCTGCATTGGTGTTGTAGATTGCCGCAAAATCACCTTCTAACGGGAAGGAAACCTTTGTTACAACCTTTTCATCTTCACCGAATACATCATCGCTGTACTGAATGTCATTCATTTCGACCGCAGCTTCCTTTAAGCTCTTAGAAGTATCATTGCCTTCATAGTAGCCGTTGAAGCCATAGATATATAACGGTTCTTTTGATGTTCCGTTAATAATGTCTGTTACGAGTGTCATGCTGCCATCTTTGTCAACAACAATCTTTGCCTTTGTCTTGTCATTTTCCACAAGACTGTGCTTTACTTTGTCTGTGTAGTATGCAATGTCTACGCTGTATTCGCCTTCTGCAAGCTTTTCTGTCGGAAGGTTAATGACTTCTTCTTCCTGCTTTAATTCGAGTGCATTTAAAATCGCATCGCGGATTGCATTGGATGAATACGTTGCGCCTGAAACCGCATCAACACCTGTGATTTCCTTTACATCGGTTGCGGACTTATTGATGTAGCTGCCCTTTAAGCCGTTAATTGCATTTTCAAGCATCATCTTATTGGTTTCAGCATAAGTTCCCGCAAAATTTGCACCTGTTACTTCAATGTCTGTGATAACATCATCTGTAACTGTTACATTGACAGTAACATCATATTCACCGAACTGTGAAATATGGGCTGTACCTGTCTTTACAACCGGTGTGTTGTCTTCATTTTTTGCTGTCAGCTTTAACTTTAAGTTCGTATCCTTTGACATACCGTCGATAAAGCCTGTCAGATAGATTTCATTGTTGTCTGTCAGGTCGAAATAGTCCGGTACATCTACAACTGCCTTACCCGGATATACGAGTGCATTTTCAAGGTCTGGTGTTGTGGACGTTGCGCTAAATTCTGTTCCGTCTGTTGTGTAGTATACATATCCTCTGCTGTCTGTTACTTCTACAGGTGTCTTATCATATGCCACGCTGTCTGCTTCGGAATTAATCTTGTCTGTATACCAGTTGCTGTAAATTGCTGACTTTAAGCCGCTTGTATCATTCTTTGAGATTGCCTTAAATGCATTTTCCATGCTGTCTGCATTGTATACACGAAGGCTTCCCATATGTCCGTGTAAGCCGAATACGATTGTTTCGCCTAAGTCAAATACGAGCTGTCTGCTTCCGTCTGCCTTTGTTACCAGTGTTGCACTCTTGATTGCATCAATGTTTGCAGGCGGTGTCTTTGTGGCACCCGGTTCGCACGCTGTATAAACAGATACATCTAATGCCTGTGTTGTTTCTTCTCCCTGGTCTGTATCACCGACTTTTTCAATCGTTGAGAAGTCCATACGGAACAATACTTCTGAAATGTAAGCCATTTCTGTAATGTATGTTGTAAATAACACGTTCTGGTTTGCATAATCCGCATCGTTTTTAATGTAATTGATACCGGAGAATGTCAGGTTAAACGGTGCTACCTTACTGCTTGTTGATGAAGCAAGCTTATCCAATGCAACGGATTCTACATTTTCACTGTTATAGAAGCCGCCGACCTGCTTACTTCCCTGCATAACCTTTGTAAAGTAGAAATCGCCTGTGTTTTCTGTCTTTACGTTGGTTGACGGATTAATCTTACCGGTCTTTGTAACGGTTGGTGAAATGGTGTATACCTTTGTATAGTTTTCATACTTTTCGGCATAATCGCTGGATTCTACAACGCCTGCATCATCTGCGCCCTTAATCTTTCCGTTGTCGTTGGCATCCGGTGTCGGTGTGGACTTAATCCAGAGTTCACCGCCGCCTGCGTATCCAATCGGGCTTTTTACACCCGGCATTTCATAATCGTCTACGGTTACATTGCCTTCTGCATCAACGCTTACGGTAATGTCTGTGTACTGTTCTTCATAGCCCATTGCACCTTCGATTTTGTCGGTGTCAATGTAATAGGTACTGCCGAATACTGCCTGCATTTTATATGTACCCTCTTTTAAAGAACCGTCTTCATTATAGTAGCTGCTGACGTCTTTGAAGTTCGCCGTAACGGTTACGGCTTCTTCCGGCATGGTAAATGTATACTCATGGGCATTTGTTCCGTTAATTGCCTCTGTTGTTGTGGCTTCAACCGTCTTGCCGCTTGCCGTTGTCACGGTTACGCTGTCCATTGTGTAATACTTTAAGCGGTCCGGTGTTACGGTAACGGTTACGGTTTCGCCTGATTTTGCCTTATCGGAAGACTTTGTTTCAGCCGTTAATACGCTGACTGTACCTTCGCCGTTGGTTTCTGCCGTAATTGCATAAGAGTCTTGTGCATACTCTGTGCTTACGGTTACTGCGGACTTCGGCATTGTAAAGCTGTAGCTTCCGTCACCGTTGTCTGTTACGTCAACTTTCTTTCCGTCTGCTGTTTCTACGGAAATGCTCTTTACTTTGCAGAATGACTTCGGTGCTGTGTATACAGTTACCTTACTGCCTTCTGCGGCTTCTTCGTCAACTGTTGTTTCGCCGTATTCACTGCCTGTTACGTTTGAAGTGATTGCATATTTCTGTGAAACAACCGTTTCTTCGGCTGCCTTTAATACCGGTCTGCCTGTTGTCTTGTCTGTTTCCCACTTGCAATACTTGTTATCCTCTGTCTGGTTCTCATCAACCCAGCTGTTTAAGTATGTAACCAGTGCAATCCTGCCGACCTTGTTGGTTGTGCTGTCAACAGACATTAAGTTGTCATTTTCATAACCCTCGGCTGTTACCGGTGTAACGTATGAGAAGTTCTGATTGATAGCATCCAGATTCTCTCCTGTAACAGTCTTTGCAATTCCGTAAATTTGTGCATTTTCAGGGAAATTATTTAATGTTGTACCTGTGTAGCAGTTTGCAGTCTTATCTTTTGCCTGTAAAGTAGCGTCCACACCGTAATAAGATACATTTGCCGGATTTGCATTTTCACCCATGGTAATCTCTGAAATATCATAGCTGTTGACTGCTCTGTCTGAAAGTCCATAATATGAATAATATCCGGTTAAATTTACATTTTCCAGTGTTGTCTTGCCGGTTACCGCACTGTTTACAATTTGTGTTGCACTATTTGTAATAGGGTAATGCAATACCGTACCGCCTGTCGCACCGTCAATGGTCACATTCATATTGTTTACGACCTTGTTGTAAGAACCGCCGCCATAAGCAATACCGCCTAAATAGCAGAATGTGCCTGCAACGGTATGGACTTTTTGTGTTCCTTCAAATGTCAGGTCGTTGATAGTGACATCTGTGAAACTGCCTATCTGTGCGATAAATGCACTTGAATATACCCATGAACTTGATACCGTTCCTGTCATGCCTTCTACATTCAGTCCCTTAATGGTATGTCCGTTTCCGTTAAAGGTTACTGTATTATTGTAATTTGTATATGTCATCGGCACCCATGTATATGCGCTCATATCAATATCTTTTACAATATTAATGGTTTTATCCGTAAGTGCGCTTGGATTATCACGCATTAATTTACCGACAGCCGCAAGGTCTTGTGCATCGGATACAATCAGTGTGCTTGACGTTGCCGCATATACATCTGTATCATAACGTCCTTCTTCAAACCAGTTGTCCGGTGCAATTACCGATACTGTCACTGCGCCTGCCGGCATTGTAAAGCTCGTTGCAGAGTTTCTTATATATTCGACACTGCCGTCTTCCTTAATCACTTTGATAAATAAAACCTTTTTTGCTTCGTCTGTCAAAGTAATTGTGACATTCTCACCTTCTCTTGCCTCTGTTTTATCCAGTGCAATATAAGACTTTGCTTCATCTGCAACGGTAACAGCCTTTAATTCTTTCTGTGTAATTGCAGAACTGTCAAAGCTTGTTGTGACACCCTTTTCAGGCATTGTGAATGTAAATTTTGCAGAAGATGTTGTGTTTCCTGCATCTGCTGTTACGGTTACTTCGTTGCCGTCTGCGTCTGTTACCTTTGGCAGTGTTGTACCATCATAGTAATATCCGTCTGCTGTATTTGTGGAAAGCAGTAATGTTACGGTATCGCCTTCTGCCGCAAGTTCACCGTTTGATACGGTAAAATCGGCACCTTCAATATTTGCAGACTGGTTTGTAATGTTATACGCATCTGTTTCAACGAAGTCTACTCTTAAAGTAACGGCTACCGGGAATTTCTTTGCTACGGTATATGTTGCTTTTCCGCTTGCAAGTGATGATAATTCTCCCGGCTTTACTGTTGTATTTCCCTGTGTACCGGTTACGGTTACTGTATGCTTATAATACTTGCCGTCGATAATGCTGTCTGCTACAACATTCATATTACCACTCATCATCTGTCGGCTGCTGTAACTTACATGGCTTGCAAATTTACTGTCGTCATTGGTTTCTAATGTAATTGCACAATAACGGTTACTCTTTTCTGTGATTGTAACCTTTTTCTCCGGCATTACAAAGGTGTATACCTGTACAATCTTATTTTCGTCTTCATCAATCACTGTACTTTCAAGTGTTGTATCAATACCGGTTCCGTCTTCATCTGCAACAGTCGGCACATAATTTCTTGTTGAACTGTCACTTGTTGATGTAATCTTTACGGTTTCACCCGGCTTTGCACCATACTTATCTACACTTAAATATTCGCCTGTCTGCTTTATCTCATACTGTCCTTCTTCCAGAACCGGTGCAAACTGCACATATATCATAAATGTTCCTACTGTGCCGTAAGCATATGCATCGTCAGGAATTGTGCATGTATACTGGTTCTCTTTGCCGTCTACCTTTGTAATCTTTAAGTCCGGTGTTGTAAAGCTTGATGACATGTACATAACAGAATCTAATGCCCAGCCGTCCTCCGGTACAGCTTCAAATGTAATTGTGCTGTCTTTTTCAGCCGTGTATACTTTTTCACCATCATCACCGGTGCTTTCTGTCACACCTGAGATTAATTTGATACTTCCCTTTCCGTATGAAACACCCGGTGTAACTGTGTAGGTTACTTTTTCTGTGCTTTCTGCATCTGCTGTTACGAGATTTTCCTCTGCCGGTGCGGCTGTTTCAAAGCCGTCCACTTCTGTTGTCTGTGCCTGCTGTACTGCCTGTGCAAATGTCTGCTCCGGGCTTGCCGCCAATACATTGTACGGCATACTGCTCATTGTCATTGCGACTGCTAATGAAGCAGATAATAACTTAAAGCTGGTCTTTCTCATTTTTCTTTCCTTTCTGCTTTGTCCCTGTTTACTTGTTTCTATCGTGCCCTGTTGATTTTACGAATGTACTAATGTTTTTGTTTTATTTTTTGTCTTGTTTTTTGTTTTATGGCATAGTTTCGTTTTGGTAACTTCCATTAGTCTTATCTAACCGTGGCACTTAAAAAAATAGGCTTCAAAGCCTATCTTTCGTTTGCAGTGGCAGTGTACCACAGACATTTGTTTTTGGCAAGCAGACATTTTTGTTGCAAACCTGCAACAAACAACGGTATTTTTTACCTGTTTTCTTTAACAATCCCTTTGATTTCCTGCTTTCCCAATTTGTTGCGCAAGTGCAACAAAAAAGTCTTATTGATAAATTTTATTGTTTAAAATGAGATTTTTCCAGACTGTTTTTGCAAAATCCCTACTTTGGTACTAGGAAAATAGAGATTTAAGAGTTAGGCGGCTTTTTTGTTTCAGATAAGCCGCCTGTTACTTTGATAAAATGCTTTATTTTTCCTATTCATCTTCACGCTCGACTGCCTGCGACAACTTTTGCACCGTTTCTTCCGGCAGTTCCGTCAGGTCTGCCACATATGCAACGCTGTTCCCCGCCTGCAATAATTTTACGGCTAACTGCATTTTGGCTTTTTTCATTCCGGTGATTTCGCCTTCGGCACGTCCCTCGCGACGTCCTTCATCTCGTCCTTCGGCACGACCGCGGTTTAATATATCCTTTGCTTCATACTCTAATACTTTTCCACCCATACTCTCTCCAACTCCTTTCCTGACCTTTTCATATTTTGCCGCCAGATGTTTTATTACTGTATCTGACATTTCAAGAATTGTAACCTTTTCGTATTCGTTTAAATCACCGTTCTTACGGTCTTCTTCCAGACGGTTTACTATCGCTGTATATTCCTCTTCCAGCTTCGCTAATTTTTCGCTGTTTTCTTCCAGTTCTTTAAAACTCTTTTCATAAACAAAAATATGAAACGGTATCAGAAAGTACAGCTTTTTCTCAAAGATTTCTTCTACTGTATACTGTCTGACTTTTAATACCGGAACGGCATACGATACTTCCCCGCCCGGTGTGCGTATCATTACCGTCATCACCTCCGGCGTATTTTTCGTATGGCGCAGGGCTACGATTGCGGAATCAGGAAAATGAAC
>UMCQ01042721.1_pt1 | contig 13386 bp, 13 predicted proteins | sample 1964271 | NCBI WGS metagenome assembly UMCQ01 (sample SAMEA4835972, study PRJEB28245) | human gut metagenome | biome: gut microbiome; material: fecal sample | place: Denmark | collected 2008
CAGGTTACAGACACCGTGACATGACTTCCACACAGTCATGCGCCGCATTGAAATCTCTCTTCCCACAGGCTATAATTGAATGTGTAATCGTTTTCCTTCAACCAGCGGCTTCCAGAAACAAGCAAGCCGCATGTCAGACAACGGGAGGAAGGAGGTGATGCCGATGCCGAAAATCACTGATGAACAGTACAGGTACCTTTCCCGCGCCGTCTACTTCGTGGGCAAGTTCCCGAATCAGTACAGGAAGGGCAGAATGGTCACGATTCATGACAGAAAGTACGTGGTGGAAGACGTCGAAAGCAACGATGCCAACGGCCTGCAGGCGCTGGCAGTGACGCCAGAGGACGACCCGGACGAACTCGTCATCGCCTATGGCGGAACGGACCCCGCAGACATCAGGGATGCGCTGACCGACATCGAGTTCATCGCCCTCGGCAGGGAGCACAGACCCCTTGATGACGGCCGGGACCGTCTCAGGGCGGTCATTGCGGAAAATCCCCGCATACAGGAACTCATCTCAAGGCTCGGCCTTGACGGAACCGCACTTCTTGCTGCCAGGGGATCCGGCGACTCCCAGGCCGCTTCTGCGCTGAAGTTCGCGCACCGCGCCGCCGGCGGACGTACGTTCACGACGACCGGACACTCCCTCGGAGCGTCTCTTGCCATCTACGTTGCCGTCAAGTTACGGATGTCCTCCACCTGCTTCAACGGACCGGACATCAGCGCCATCCTGTCCGCAGAAGAATGCGCCTGCATCAGAAGCCACCCCTACGAGTTCAGAAACTACCACAATCCCGGCGATATCATCGGCAACGTCACTCCCGACCGCCTCGCCTGCGCAATCACCGCCCCGGGACAGCGCGCATCCCTTGACATTCTCGCCTGTCACAGCCTGAGAAGCTGGCACTTCAGCGAATCCGGCTCCGTCACATCAGAGGACGGCAGGCCGCTCCTTGGCGAAGAAGAACTTTCCTTCTGCCGGAAAATGCAGAGCGGAGACCCGGCCTGCAGCACATTTGCCTCGTTCGTTTCCGCTGCTTCCAACAGGGCAGTGAGCGAGGTGCGCGCATCTTCCGAACGTGAGCGCGGACAACTTGTCTCCCGCTGCATACGCCGTGGCGTCAGCCTGTGTTCCTTCATGAACGAACAGGAAGTGCGGGAATTTCTTCTGGAGGAGCTGGAGTTTCCCGGAACCTCCCACAGGTTCCCACGGCCTTATGAACTTCAAGACCGGATCATCCTCCATGACCTGGCCGGACAACTCAAGGCGGAGCTGACCCGGTTGACGGAACAGACCGGATCCCGCATCTCCCGCATCAGAAGAGAGGCGGCGGGGGTGTTGAGGGATGCAGAAGAAAGAAGGAATATGTATGAGCAGGAACAAGTTGACCGACATGATCATTGAACTCCAGAGCCTGGCACAGGCCGGACTCACCTACGGCAGAGACGACTTCGACCTTGAACGCTACGCAAGAATCCGCGACATTGCCGCCGAAATGATGTCAGACATCACCGACATTCCGAAGGAGAAGGTCAAGGACCTCTTCTGCGGCGATTCGGGCTACCAGACGCCAAAGATTGACACCAGGGCGGCGATTTTCAAGGACGGAAGAATCCTTCTCGTGCATGAAAGAAACGGCTTCTGGTCACTTCCCGGCGGCTGGTGCGAGCTTTTTCTCTCCGTCAGTGAGAACACTGTCAAGGAAGTCCGTGAGGAGACCGGCCTTTCCGCCGAAGTCGACAGCGTCATCGCCATTCACGACCGGGAAAGGCACAACACTCCCCACTACGCATACGGTGTCTGCAAGATCTTCACCCTCTGCCACGTCACCGGCGGAAGCTTCGAGAAAAACATCGAGACCACCGGCTTTGACTGGTTTGCAGAAGACGAACTTCCACCCCTTGCCGTTGCAAAGAACAATGAAGAGCAGGTGCGCATGTGCTTTGAGGCATACAGGGCAGGGGATGAGTGGAAGGTGAGGTTTGACTGATGTGCATTGATTTTTTTGATTGCAATGTGTGCTATACTTGAGGTCAAGAACTTGTGTTGTGGAGGGGAAAAGAATGGAAAATGTATTTGTGCCAATTGACGCCCGAACAGACCCACGATATCTCTATGTAAAGAACAATCCTTTGTATAAGGACTTCTTTGAAGGATTCTTTGACTATCAGACCGATTTGTCATTTAAGGCCGGCAAAGTCAGTAAGTCAAGTGGTAAGGCTCAGTCTTACCGCAACCATTTGATGAAGATAATTGTTTTTTACAAGGAAGTTTACGGATCATATCCAACTAGCTTGGAATCAGAGAAAACAGCTGCAGGAATTGAAGCTTTTTTCAGAATGAATGATTTTGTCAAGCTTAACAGAGAAAAGAAGAATTTTTACAGCGCTACAATTAACGGCTATCTTGATTATCTTGACCAGTTAAAGATTGTTAATGCTGGCGAGATAAAAGAATCCCCATCTGAACGCTACAAGATAAAACTGCTTAAGAAGCCCGTGAGAAAAAGTCCTGTTCAAACGACAATTCTCCAGTATCCACGCAACCCTCATGAAATGCTCGCAGCTAAGCATAGGAGCGGATGGAAATGTTGTTATGACAGCAGTCATGAAACATTCATCTCTGAAAATGATCATAAAAACTTTGTTGAGGGTCATCATTTAATTCCCATGCAGCATCAATGTGACTTTGAGTACACAATTGATTTTGCGGATAACATTATCCCGCTCTGTCCCACTTGCCATCGGCGCATTCATTTTGCCATCAAGCAGGACAGAAACAGGATGCTTGAGAAATTTTACTTTGAACGTATCGATGACATCAAGGTTCATGGAATTGATATTTCGATTGATGAGTTGGAATCGTATTATGTATAAGAAAAGCAGGTTGCGGTGCGGCCTGCTTTTATATTTGAAGTTAGCTGTAACTTATAGTAAAGTTCATTTGAAAATAATTCATGTAATAGTTTGTTAATTCAGGAAGATGTGTAACGTGATGCGGAAGGTTATGTTATAATATTTGTAGCTGCTACGTGTTAATTCGCTCTTTTGATGAAAAAACAAGATTATTTACATAGCTGCTATTATATTTTATGAGGTGATTCAATGAAGAGAAACTATGATAAATTTGAAGCTGCTATAAATTTTAATCCAACAAAAAGAAGTCAGACAATGACTATTCAAGATTTGAACAAACGTATTGAGGAAGGGGGATTGACCGTTCCTTTATATCAAAGAGGTTTAAGTTGGAATGATGATAAAGCAATTGCCCTATTTAATTATCAGCTTTTTGGTAAAGCTCCAGTTGCGCCTATTTCGTTGAATGAGATAGGCACGCATGATGAAGTTCCCCAATTAAATTTTATCAGTAGGGAGCAGATTGATGGTGAGAATCAAGGAAAGTTGTCTGTAGTTGATGGACAACAAAGGTTGACAACGAATTATAAGGCTTATTCTAACGATAGTAGTTTCGAAAAAATAGCATTGGATTTATCACAATCAAAATTCAGAAAAAGGAAAAAATATGATAGAAATCAAGTTCCGGTTGGTATTTTGTTCAACAAAGATCAAAAGATATTACAAGATTACGTATATAGAGAATGGTCCTCTAATGATGCAACGGAACTGTTTCCTGTTTTGATTGGTATTAGATCTAAAATATTAAATTACAGTTATACAATCCATATTGCTGATAACATGACAGAGGACGAGCAAATTGAATGGTTTGAGGTCCTTAATAATGCAGGTAGTAAGGTATCTTTGATAGAATTGTCTTTATCAAAACTCAAAACACATGATTTTGACATTTATAGTGAGTTTATTACACCTTATAAAAATATGGTCAAAGAGTATGATTTTGAAGAGTTGTTCACTCCTTTCTCATCAAATGTTTCATATCCGATTGCTAGTCTGAATCCCGCAATAGAGCGTCTGTTTAGAGATGGAAATCATAGTAAAAATTATGCACCAATACCATCGGATACGAAGGAAAGGCAGTTGTTGAAGCTAAGCAAGGAGGACTTGAATAAAATCTCATGTTTAACGTTAGAGAATTTGAAAAAGGCATTGGATTTTATTACTAATAATAATCTTAAAGAATATGCCAATAAGATGCAGTATGTGATGTATTTGACTGGATATTACATTCTTGCTAATGGAATTCAAGAGAATAATCTTGTTGATTGGGTTAAAGATACTAAGTTCGAAAACCTTTCCAACGGGCAGCGGCGAGAGGTTTATATGAATTTAATTAATAATATGTTTTAGTTAATTCTATATAAACGGGAGTCACGCATGTGGGCAGGAAAGGCACGGCACGGGATGTATGGACCCATCTTTCCAGGAAAATCGTGCTTGCGGACTGGTATCATATTTTCAATACGGATGAGAAGCTGAATATGTTCGAGTTCTTCTGCAGGGAATATGCCAGGCTTGTCAGGCGGTATATCGACAATCGGGAAGATGGGGAGAGCATGAATGCGGAAGTGGTTTCCGTCGATCTCATCAATTTGATGGATGAGGATGAATCAAACGGCATGTTTGCTCCCGTGCATGATGAGTCTGTCGTGGACAGTGTTCATGACCAGCTTCATCCGGAGGAAAAGCTGTGGAAGTCGTACTGGTTCAGCATCTTTTCAATCAGGACGAGAGAAAGTTGGATGGTGCAGGGGATTGACGAGTTCATCAGCAATGGGATTCTGAAACCGATGCTTTCAAGTGGCAGTTATGAAGAATATGCGAGAATATACAACAGGGCCTTTCTCACCGAGTATACGGCCGATGAAATTCGGGAAGCCGTTGAAAACGGTGATGCTGACGGCTATGTTGACAAGCTTGATCAGTTCTTCATGGAACTGGACAAGCTGACACAGATGCAGTGGCTTAATGTGCTTGAAAATGGCGAGTACTATGTATATTCGTTCTGCTGATGAAAAATAATTTGTTGTGAATATGAGATGGAAGAACACGGAAAATTTGAGTTTCTCATGCTTGTATGGTTTTTATGATGGTGAAATAAAAAATGCGCAATAGCCAAGATACATTGTACTCCTGGCTATTGCGCATTTTAGTATTCATTTCATCTTTAGATTTATTATATTTCCTTTAAATCTTGACATGTCTATATCCAAAATCTGGGATAAGACTTCATTGGGATAATAGTAACCATGCGAATTATTTACGTAAGAAGATAAGGTGCTTGGAGTTATGCCCATATGTTCTTCAAGAAGAGCAAAAGCAGTGTTTAATACAGTAGGCTTCAGTAATGGTTTGTCATGGTCATTTATTTCCTCCTTATTCCATCTCCTGTAACTTTTTGACTTTTGAAGTTTTTCATATGTCTGTGAATCTATTATTTTCAATTCATGTGCACGATGTATCATCGAGGCTATGGATGTATTCCATACAGATTTTAATGGTACAAATGAAAGTATATTTGTTAGGTCTTTTCCTTTTAGCGAATCCTTGAAAGATGATGGAGGTAATAAAAAGGATGAAGCAAATTGATTAGCCTCCTTTTCCATCGTTCTGTACTCATCACCGTCTAAATCATCTAGACAATAACCGTCAAAAACGTGCAACATGTAGTGTCCAAGTTCATGTGCCAGTGAAAACTGTTGCCTGTAAAAATTAGATTCACTTACATTATCTATCACTATATAGTAATCGTTTCCGTTTACTTCAATTAAACCACCATTGGCATCAACCTTGCTGCATTCATTTAATTTGACATTAGCTATCACAATTCCATGAGTTTCCATTAACGTTAAGATATCCTGAATTGGTCCGTTTCCCAGTTTCCATATCTTCCTTAATTCGGCTGCGGCTTCCTGAGGGGAGTAGTTGCTGAAATCATAATGTTCAAGAGTAGGGAAATCTATATACTGTTCAAAATAATCTAACAAGAAAGCAGTCGCTTTTTTGTAAAAATCAATTGGCCGCTTTGATGATTGAGTTGCTGTTAATCTACTTCGATAAAATGTTCCATAGTTTATATAGTGAACATTATCAAAATTAGTGAAGAACGGTATAGGAAATTTCAATTCCGAGGCAATTTTTTGCAGCGTTTCTATACTGATGTTGGACTTGTTATGTTCGTATTTGGATAACATTTGCTTCGAAACGCCTATTTTCTTTGAAAGTTCCGTTATTGTAAATCCTTTGAATAATCGAGCCTCACGGACACGACTGCCATTTATTTTGAGAGACATTATTAGTCATTCCTCTTTTTTTCAGTTTTCTTTTTCTTTTCAGAGTTCCATATAATGACAGGTTTATTTTGGATGTCATTGTCACTGGTATTATTATATTGTTTTTGTTCAGTATGATAATCATTATTGTTGTTGCCATTGCTATTAAGGAAAGTTTTTATCTTTATAGATTCTTTTATATGAGCTGTATCGTCCATAATCGATAAAGTTCCGTCAAGGGCAGCATTTTTTGAATAAGAATAGTGAACAACTACGACGTTTTTAACCTTATCGATTAAATCATCCAGTATTTTTTTAGCTTCTCTCAGTCTATAAGTATTATCATCTTCGTCTTGAATGAGTTCTAATTGCTCTTCACCTTCAGGACAATTTAATGTAATTAGATAAAGATAGTGTGTTCGATTTCCGTTTTCAATTTTCTTTATTACTTCCTCCAAGTTTAGTGTTGATGTAAATACATACAGTATTTTATTGTACTCATCAAAAACAAGCGGCGCTTTCCAAATGCCGCGATCCATTGTAATGAAAGTTAAGTTATGTTTTCTTGCTATTTGTTGAATCTTGCTAAAACGGATATCCCAAGTTAAACCAGGCAATCCATTATGGAAATTTTCGTTTTGTGTGAGTTCTTCATAATCTTTACGAATGTCATCCTTTGTAAGATGCATACTGTCTTGAATTTCTTCAATAAAACTTTTGTTTATTGGAAAAAATTGATTCATAATAAAGTCGTCCTTTCTTTTGGTTGACAAAATCAAGATTTTATCTAAAATATTAATTAATATTAACGGTTGATTCTATTTTAGTATAGTATAGCACATTTTTATTGTGAATAAAACAAGTCGTGATTTGAGTGAAGGTATCGGGAAAATTTAGCTTAAACTATTATGACTTAGCTTTTAAAATCGAGAATGAATATTTTAAAGCATGATCATTCTATACAAGATTACAATCGAATATTAAATTAATAATCAGGGGAGATAGGATAGAATATTTATATCATTATACAAGCTTGGATATATTGGAATTGATATTGAAAAATAAAACAATTTGCTTTAATAATTTATTGAACGTCGATGATGTTGAAGAAACAAAGACAAACGATATGGGTGATTTTGGTAAATATATTTACGTGAGTTGCTGGAATTTGAGTAGTGAAGAATCTATACCTCTATGGAGTATGTACACTCAAGACATGCATGGTGTTAGAATTGGAATGCCCAAAATGCCATTTAAAAAATATCATTATAGGGTTGGGGAATTTGGTTTTACCGAGGAGTTAGATTCATGCATCAATTATAATGATAAACTATTACAAAAATGTTCAATAATTGCTAACAATCCAATATTAGAGAGTGTAAAATACACAGACAATGAAAATGAGCTATTTCCGATAGTGAGAAAGGAATCATATCTTGGGGCGGCTGTTGACTATATGAATGCTTCTGCAGTTGAGAAAGTTGGCAATGCGGAAATTAGCTATTCATTTGAGACATTGGGTAAATGCAAAAGAAAGGAATGGGAATTTCAGAATGAATGCAGATATATAATACACGTTTGGCCTATGGGTATTGGTGGATTCTCGAAGGGATCGTTTGAACTTCATCAGGAATTTGTAAGGAGAATGGAAGATAGGAACAATGAGCCGCCTGTAGATAAAATATTTCTCAGCCTTGATGAATTTTGCTTTGATAATATGGAAATTGTACTTGGTCCCAAGATGAATGAATTTGAGAAAAATAAAGTAGATAAGTTGTTGGAAGAGTATGCGCCTAATAGTGTGTGCAGAGATAGTAATTTAAAAATTAGGATGCCCCAAAAGTAGTGAATTGCTATTATCTCGTGTTCAGATAATTATGTGCTTTCCCTGGCAAGCTGCAACCATGATATAACCCTTGCTGAAAGGATGTGAAATGCAAATGAAATCAATGAATTAACTGGATTATCATTACGGAATCAGTATGCGCATCTATCCTTCGACTGAACAAAAGCAGATTATCAAGCTCAATTGCGACATAAGCCGCACCGTCTATAACAAGATGGTGGCAATTGACCGGGAATTATACCGCTTAAAACAGGTAAAAATACCGATTGACATTGTTCAGACACGTATCAGTGAATTGGAACAGTGCAAACAGGTTAGTCATCTGGCCAATCATTACCGCTGCAAAATTGATAATAGTATAATACACCTGACGTACGTTTGAAGGAACCTGTGGATCTCACTTTATACTACAGCTTTGTTGGAACTAAAAGAAATTAGTAACAATTATTTTTATTAGTTTTCGAGTTTCACATATGTTGATGCCACACTCCACTTCATTTTGCAAGCATCTTTCTTGACTCACACCTCCATAATCCTTATTCTGAATGTAACACTTCCGAAATCATGCGATGATGCGCCGGTTTCGGAGCATTCATACAGCATAGGAATAGAAGGAGGACACTTACATGAGCATACTGGGAAACATACTCTGGTTTGTCTGCGGCGGACTTTTGAGCGGGCTGGCATGGGTATTGTCAGGCTGTCTGTGGTGCATCACGATCATCGGGATACCGATCGGCCTGCAGTGTTTCAAGTTCGCCAGTCTGGCATTCTTTCCGTTTGGAAAGGAAGTTGTGTACGGCGGCGGTGCGGTCAGCCTGCTTGCCAACATCGTCTGGCTGATTGTGTCGGGAATCCCGATGGCAGTCGGCAATGCCGTAATCGGAGTCGTCTGCTACATTACAATCATCGGAATTCCCTTTGGCAGGCAGTTCTTCAAGATCGCCAAGCTGGCGCTTTTGCCGTTCGGGGCAACGGTGAGGTAGATTCGGACATCGAGGAGGCTGATGCCTGTGAATCAGGCAGGAATGAACCCGGTTGCTGCTGAAATGCGTTTGACTTACGTGAAATAAAGCCGCATGATCCATAATGATTTCAAGGATCATGCGGCTTTTGAATTTTTCAAAGCCTCATTTCGTACGGCGCTGCTTCGGCATACGCCTTGCGGTTGACGAGCCCGTTCTTCTCCATGTCACGCAGCTATGAGGTCAGAACCTTCTGCGATACGCTGCCGATGGACTTCTTCAGTTCCCCGAAGCGCTTTGTCCCGGGCATCAGGTCGCGCAGAATCAGGACCTTCCATGCATGTTTTTAGCTACAGTTTATTTCCTCCCGTTTATCCGGATATGTCACGGACAAAGGACACAAAACCTTGCAGACTTTTCTCTACACTCCGCGCATCAGTCCGTTGACCCGTCTGTCAATCATCATGACCGCTGGCAGGACAATCATGGGCAGGGTCAAAAGAAGCAGCCCGACCGGACCGATATTGGAAAATGCAGGGCTGAAGACCGACGACAGCGGTGCAATTGCCCCGAACAGCGAAAAGACGACTCCGTATGTAACGCCAAGCATTTTGGCTGCGGTCTTCTTCTGCACGATTGTCACGAAAATCGTTCCCGTCATGTAGTTTGCAATGCCGTATACAATCCACGAAACCACAAGCAGAGCCAGCAGAACCTTCTGATTCGTCAAAAAGACTGCGCCGAGCGGAAAGAGGGCAATGCCGATGCCTTGCAGGACGAGCCACTGTGCATAGCCATGCAGATGCCTTGAAGCATCCCTGACTACATGGCTGAACAGAAACCCGCTCACACCGGCAGTGATTCCGATTGTCATTTCCTGAATGGAATATGCCGCCTTGAAGTCCGGCAGCCTCCTTGCCAGATACATTGGCGTGAGATACCAGTACAGCCAGAAGCTGACGTTGATCAGCGTCGCATACGGCAGAAGAACCCTGATGACTTCCAGGTGAACGACCTGTCTCAGGGAATCGAGCATGGATTCATCAGTTTCTGTTTCCTCACGACTGACCGAATCCGACGGTATTCTGAGCATCATGATGCATGATGCAACCATGATGACCAGGATGATGCCGTATGAGACAAGGGTGCTCTTCAGGAGGACGAGCACGCCGGAAAGAGCTGAACCTAAAATCGTCGCAAGTTGCTGAACCATGTTGAGACTGGCGTTGTTTCTTATGAGCTCGTCGTCATCTTCGGAAAAAGCGGGGGCTATCGTCTCGATTGCAGGCAGATAAAATGAAGTGACGAAGCTCAGCACACAACCGACCGCAACGGAAACGGCAGTGAAACTGACTGACATCTTCTGCATCACGATAAGAACAAGCAAGGCAACCATCCTTGCCACGCTGCCGATTCTTATCAGATTTATCCGCGGAAACCGGTCGGACATCCGACCGCCAAACGACGCCAGGACTATCTCGACAAATCCCGCGCATCCGAACAGGGCGACTGCACTCTGGCTGTGAACGACGTTTGCAAGATACCAGATTGTATATATGTTGAATGCAGACAAGGCCACATTGCTCAGCAGGTCGTTCATCACAATACGTTTGAAATGAGTCATATAAAAGTCACTCCCTTCGTGCTGCATTTAAAATTGTTAAATCAAATCCCATCTTTGCCAAAATAATCTCCCAAATCACAGTAATCACTGAATCTTCGGTCCGAAATCAGGTACGTTTGGTCAACGCATCCCTCGACGAAGCGCTCGTCATGGGAAATGACAACGACTGCCGCTTCGCTGTTCCTGATGAATTCAGTCAGTGCTCTTACCCCGTCATAGTCAAGATAGTTCGTCGGCTCGTCAAGCAGCAGGACGTCAAACGGCGACACAAGTTCAAGTACAAGCTGGGCCTTGAGAAGCTGTCCTCCGCTCAGTTCGTCCGGAGCGCGGGAAAGAAGGTCCGCATGAAGTCCCATGGCTCCTGCGACATCAAGGACAACCTGTTCCGGCATCCCGGAAGCCTTCATGAGCTGTGACAGAAGATTTTCACCTTCTTCCCAGACATCTTGAATCTCCTGTCTGAAGCGGCTGACCCTGCAGGATCTTTTCTCAAGTCTTCCCTCGACTTCATCCAGCAGAGTCGACTTGCCACTGCCGTTCCTGCCTAGCAGACCAACCGTTTCTCCTGATCTGATCCGAAACGAGAACGAATTGTCAATCAGCCGGATGCCATGGCCTGACAGTCCGTCAAAGTCAAGATTTATCCTGACTTTTTGCGGTTTCTGATATGTCGTCAGAAGCTTGAGCCCCATCTTCTCATACGGCTTGGCATTCTTTAGCCCTTCGTCCAGACTTTTCTGCATGCGTCTGGCATTGGCCGAAAGTCTTCTCTGAACCTTGTCGTAATTTCCAAGAAGCGACCTGGCCTTTGCCTCCGAGTTGGAAACACCGCCGGACTTCCTGGACTTTGCGGCCTTTTCCTTCATCTTCTGCGCCACGCGTTTCTGCCTTCTTCGCTGCTTTTGCTCAACCTCGTACAGCTGATACTGATTGTTCCGGTTCCTTTCCCTCATCTGCCGGAATTCCTCAAAATTACCGTCATAAAGGTCGATGTGCCGGTTTTCAATCATCAGCACGCAGTCAACCGCCTTTTCAAGAAAGGCAATGTCATGACTGATGATGATTGCAATTCCCCGAAAGCCCCCGATCATCCCGGTCAGTTTCCTGATGCCTTCCGCGTCAAGATTTGACGTCGGTTCATCCAGCAGCAGGATGTCCGGTCTCTTCGCAAATGCACGGCTGATTCGCTGCATCTGCCCTTGTCCGGGACTGACCACTTCCATACCGGCCGGAAACTGACTGACCATTTCGGCATGTCCGTCATATCTGACCATTCCTGCATCAGGTTTCAAGATCCCGGTAATCAGCCTGAGCAGTGTGGTCTTTCCCGTGCCGTTGTCACCGACAAGCGCCACGTGCCTCCCGTTTCCTATGCGGAAGCTGCATTTTGAAAAAAGCGGATTGTCTCCGTAGCTGAACGCAAGATCATTAACTGCCAGCAAGATTTATCCCCCCTCATTAGAAAATTTTAATGTTAATCCAATAGTAGTGCCAATGCCCGCAGAAGTCAAGAAAACGGCCCGGCGCAAGTTACGCACCAGACCGATTCAGATGTTGTTTCCCTGCGCTGACGTACTGATTGACAACAGCGGACTTGTTGCCGGCATGACCGAACTGAGCCGGCGTGTTATTTTCCGAGTTGTGCCACTGGAGGAAGTCGTGCTCGTCTTCCCAGGAGTTAATCAGGAGAAACTCGTAATCCTGCTTCAGCGAGCGTGTCTCAACGTACGACTTGAGGCCAAGAGGGCGCTTGTTCCTGTCATCCCAGGAATCAATGATGGACTGCATGACCTTCTGTTCATCGGAATCAAGCGTCATGTAGCGCAGTTCAAGAATGTCGTCTTCGTCCAGCTCGACTCTCCCCAGGGTCTGAATGACCTTGTAGTACAGTCCGGACTGGAAGACCGTCTTCTCGTCGGAGACGTCCAGCATCATGAACTTTCCTGCGGTCGTCCGCCGATCTGTATTTCAGAAAGCCGCGTTCCGGATACTTCTCGCTCAGGGCATTGAGCGTTGCCTCCGGTCCGAGCGCGATGTCAATTTTGTGTACATGTGCATCACTCCTTTGTACACGTCCAGTATAACGAGAGTGTCAAGAATGTTGTGTAAAAAAGGAAACTTCGCCCGCATGAATTGGCAATTCTAAAACATCGAATCAAGCGTGTCGTGACAGTCTTTGAATCCCCGATGTGCTCGATTCTCAAATTTATCGTTGTACTCCATCACTTGCGTCATGACAAAGTGATCGAGGGCCCCCTTCGTTTGGGAAATGCTCTTTACGTCGGACCATCTTCTTTAGGCTCTTATTGAACGACTCAATTAGGTTCGTCGAGTAGATGGTCTGACGAATCGCAGTTGGAAAACTGAAGAACGTGAATAGATCCTCCATTTGGACTAGATCTTGATTCGACGCTTATAACCGGACTACCGCTTAGCACTGAAAGCCGCCAATTGTTCTTTGGCGTCTTGCAGGTTCTCTGCTTGCCGAATGGCCTTAAAGTCGGTGATAATCTCCCTGCGATCGTTTTTGCGAACGTACCCTAAAAGGTTGCGTTCTGCGTGGACCCAGCACTGTTGAAACTTCGCCTGCGGGTAGTTGGCGATGAACAACTGAATATCTTTAATCCCCCGTGCGCGTAATCCCTGGAGTAGTTCAGACCAAGCGGCTCCGTTCTCGGTCGGTGCGATACTGTAGTCAAGGACTTCCTTACCGCCGTCACTTCGAATTTCGATCGCTATGTTAACGGCTTCTCGTTCAACGGT
>UMCQ01047943.1_pt1 | contig 13286 bp, 10 predicted proteins | sample 1964271 | NCBI WGS metagenome assembly UMCQ01 (sample SAMEA4835972, study PRJEB28245) | human gut metagenome | biome: gut microbiome; material: fecal sample | place: Denmark | collected 2008
CTATGAAGGCTTTTACCACTGCCTGCGTATTGAAGGCGGCACCGACCGTGTGGAACTGGATATGATTTTGCGCGACCACGATAAGAACATTCTGGCAAAACGCAAACAGCTTTTGCTGGATTTGGCAGCGTTTATGAATAACAAATATGGTGCCGGAAGCGTGGAATGCAGCTTGCAGGATATGTACTGCAACATGAAGGAATATATAACGCCGGTGTTTGAAATTGTTGAGCGTGCCGAAAACGCCATGCGCGAAGCCGGTATTGAGCCGCAGCTTGTGCCTGTGCGCGGCGGTACGGATGGCTCGCGTTTATCCGAAATGGGGCTGCCCTGCCCCAATATTTTTACCGGCGGGCATAACTTCCACGGGCGCTATGAATATCTGCCGGTGCCTTCGCTTGTAAAATGTACCGAAGTTTTGCTGAATATTGTAAAGCTGTAATGCTTATGCCTTAAACTAAAAATCAGGACGGCTGCTTTATTTGAGCGGCTGCCCTGATTTTTTATTATACCTAAAAGTAATGAAGCATCATGTTTTATAACTATTTGTTGTTTTAACTGCACAGAATTATAATAAAAATAACAGAGGATAAAATTTTATAATGCTGCGGCGCTACAGGATAGTGTTATAATTAAATGTGTGGATGGGATTGTAAAAACACATGGCGCAAAACACGGCAGAGGCTGCCGGGGCTGAACATGTATGGTCTGCCGGAGAGCAGAAAATATAAATTAAAATTTATTGAGAAAGAGGGATAATTATGCAGAAAGTATTAGTTGCTTATTTTTCGTGCAGCGGTGTTACCAAAAAGCTGGCACAGACACTGGCAGGCGTTGTTAAAGGCGATTTGTATGAAATTACGCCCGCGCAGCACTACACGGCGGCAGATTTAAACTGGCAGGACAAAAATTCGCGCAGCTCGGTAGAAATGAGAGATAAATCTTCGCGCCCTGCTATCAGCGGCAGCGTAAAAGACTTTGCGCAGTATGATACTGTTTTTGTGGGCTTTCCGATTTGGTGGTATGTTGCGCCGACAATTATTAATACCTTTTTGGAAAGTGAAGATTTTTCCGGTAAAACCGTTATTCCGTTTGCAACAAGCGGCGGCAGCGGCGTAGGCGATACGGATAAATATCTGCATCCTTCCTGTTCCGAACAAACGGCATGGCGCCCTGCAAAACGCTTTGCAGGCAGCACAGGAGCGGCAGAACTGCAAAAATGGGTGGAAGGCTTAAAACTGTAAGCATTAAAAATTAAAATCAGCAAAACTCCGCAGTTTAGTGCTGCGGAGTTTTGCTGTATATATGCAGTTTATTTTATTATGCGCTGATTGTGCTGCTTAAAATTTGGCGTTATCTTTAAATGCGCGGCCAAAATCGGTAAGCGTTAAATCGGCGTAGCTTAAATCGGCATCGTCAAGCATGGCGCGGTCGAGCCGGGTACCGTTAAGCTGGGCGTGCTGCAAATTGCTGCGCGAAAGGTTGGCGGAGGTCAAATCTGCATTGGTGAGCACGGCGTTTTGCATTTTTGCATTGTATAAGTTGGCGTGTGTTAAAACAGCGCCGGTTAAATCTGTTTTATACAGCCAGCTGTAAGACATTCCGGCGTAGCTGAAATCGGCATTCTGCGCATTTGCTTTGTCCAGGGTTGCTTCCTGCAATTTGGCATAAGCAAAGCTTGTATAGTTTAAATCCGCGCCGCGCAGGCCTGTGCGGTACAGTACGGCGTTATTTAAAACGGCTTTGTCCAGCTTGTTTCCGTTAAGGTTGGCATAGCTTAAATCCGCGCCGCTTAAGTTGGCTTTGGTTAAAGTGCAGTTTTTAAATACGGCCCGGTGCATGTTTGCGTTTTGCAGGTCTGCGCCGCTTAAATCGGTGTCTGCCAAGCGCGCGCCGTTAAGGTTGGCGCCGCGCAGGTTAATACCGTTAAGGTTAAGCCCGCTTAAATCCGCGCCGCTTAAATCCGCACCGGGGCAGCTGATGCCGCTCTGCACCTGCTGCACGTCGTTTGCGTTATAGGCAAATGCCGCTGCCGGTAAGGCAAGGCAGCAAATAAATGTTAATAAAAATTTTTTCATAATTCCTCTCAGGCTTCGTTAAAAAGTTGAACCAGTTTCTGCGGTTCGTCAGGCAGTTTGTCAATAATTTTCCACGGTTCGTGCTCCGCAAGCTGCTCTTTGGTGTAGGTGGAGCCTGCCAGCACGGCAAGGCAGCGCGCCCCTATGGCTTTGGCGCAGATAATGTCGTTGGGCGTATCGCCGATAAGAAAAATATCGCTGCCGCTGATTTCTTCTTCCGGATGCATTACCTGCAAACGGCGCAGGGCGATTTTGGCAAGTTCGCTGCGGTCTTCGCTAAGTTCGCCGCAGACGGCGTAATGGCTGTCGAAGTATTTGTCGATTCCGTACCGCTGCAATTTTAAATAAGCACCGGTAGTAGTGTTGCCGGTTAAAAGGCAGGTTTTAAAGCCCTCAAGGCCTCCAAAATAAGCCAGCGTTGCGGTTACATTGGGCATTAAATGCCCCTGGCGTTCTTTTAAAAATTTTGGCAGCAGGCGGTGGTAGTTAATTAAAATGTTTGCGGCGTCAAAAGTACGGCAGCGCCCTTTTATATCAATGCCAATTTGCTTGATAATCTGCGAATCTGTTGCGCCTGCCAGCGGATGCGAAAACTGGAAATTTTCGACGCCGAACAGTTCCCTGATTGCCTCGCGCAGCGCATCTGCCCCGGCAAGGCCTGTCAGAAGCAGTGTGCCGTCAATATCCCAAAAAATATATTTCATAAAATCCTCCGTTTAAATGCAGGGTAAAAGAAAAAGCTGCCTTTTGGCAGCGTTTAAATTGATTTAGGACGCATCATCAGTTTAGATAACTTTTTGCCAAGGGTTTTGGCTTTGCGTATGATTTTTGTATGCGATTTGCGGCGCGGTTTCATATCGCTTTCGTTGCCGAAATCGCCGCGTTCCAGATAAGTGATTTTGGATTTGTCGGGATTGAAGTATTTGCGCATAAAGCGTGCCAGCCCGTCGGGGTCGGCTTCTTTAAAGCAGGTAAAAATATCAATCGTGGCAAAGCCCATATCCGGATAAACGTGCATGGTAATATGCCCCTGCTTGCAGTGCGCAAACACGGAATATTCGTCAATGCCGTCCTCGTCGTTTACATAAACGCCGCTCGGCTCCATGCCGAAACGCGCTGCGGCGCTGCTGAGCATGTGCTCGATGCCGATAACGTCATCCAAAAGTATATCGCTGCAATTATACATATCAATGGCAATTTGTGTGCCGATGGATTTCAATGCTGAACCTCCTGCCTTTTTGGAAAAAGGCTAAAACGTATTTAATTAATTATAGCTAATTTTAAACCTGTTGTCAAAAAATAATAGCCTGCGCGGCCGAGGTTTATTAACTTAAAAAAACATGCTATAATAAACTGAACGTTTGTTTTGTACGGTGGTGAGCATTTGGAACAGCTGCAGGGAACACTGGAAAATGTTATATATCAGAGCGGCGACGGCGGCTTTTGCGTGCTGCGCGTTAAAACGGCAGCCGGTTTGGCAACAGTTACCTATAAAGGCATGGCGCCCTATATGGGCGAAAACATTGCCATGGAAGGCGAATGGTGCGAGCATGTGCGTTTTGGGCGACAGTTCAGGGCCGATGCTTTGCGCGTGGTAAAGCCTTCCACCACGGACGGTATTGAGCGGTTTCTGGCATCCGGAGCGGTTAAGGGCATTGGCAGAACTATGGCGGCGCGTATTGTTGAGCATTTTGGCAGCCGCACGCTGACCGTTATGGAAAGCGAACCGGAAAGGCTGACAGAAGTTGCAGGCATAGGCCGCAAAAAGGCCGAAAGCATTGCGGCTTCGTATGCTGAACTCAGCGAAATGCGCGAACTGATGCTGTTTTTGGAGCAGCACGGCGTAAGCGCCAATTATGCGCCAAAATTACAGGCTCGCTATGGCAGCACGGCACTGGTGCGCGTGCAGGAAAACCCTTATGCCCTTGCTGGCGAAGTAACGGGCATAGGCTTCAGGACTGCCGACAAAATAGCGCTGGCCCTGGGGTGCAGCCGCAGCGACAGGCGGCGCATAGAAGCAGGGCTTGTTTATGCGCTTAACATGGCGGCTTCTGCCGGGCATACCTGCGTGCCGGAAGAACTTTTGGCACAGGAAACGGTTAAACTTTTGCAGACCGACCCGGAACCTATAAAAGAGCTTTTTAAAGAACTGATTGACGAAGACCGCCTGCGCACGGAAGAAGTGGGCGGGCTGCGACTTATTTACCCGGAATATCTGTATCAGGCGGAAACGCAGACGGCAAAACGGCTGATTGCTTTGCGTGATGCGCCGGGAAAAATTAAAAGCGTTGATGTTGAAAAAATTATAAGCCAGTGGGAACGCGAGGCTGGCATACAGCTTGCTGAAGCGCAGAAAGAAGCCATCCATGCCTCGCTTAAATACGGCGTGTTTGTATTAACCGGCGGGCCGGGCACAGGCAAAACCACCGTTGTTAAGGGCATTATAACGGTGCTGGAAAAAGCGGGCTGCCGCATTTTGCTGGCGGCGCCTACGGGCAGGGCGGCCAAGCGTCTGGCAGAATCAAGCGGGCATCCGGCGCAGACGGTACACCGCCTTTTGGAATACCAGCCGGACGGCAGCGGTTTTAACTTTGGCAAAAACGACAGCGACCCGCTCGACGCAGAAGCAATTATTATCGACGAAGCCTCCATGCTGGATATTACGCTGATGCACCATCTGCTGAAAGCAGTGCCGGGCGGCTGCCGCCTCATTTTTGTCGGGGACGTTGACCAGCTGCCTTCGGTAGGGCCGGGTTCGGTGCTGAAGGATATTATCCGCAGCAAAAAAATGCCGGTAGTAAGGCTGGAAAATGTTTTCCGCCAGGCGGAAGTAAGCCCTATTGTGCGCAACGCCCACCGCATTAACCATGGGCAGATGCCGGAATTTGCCGAACACAGCGATTTTGAGTTTGCCGGTTTTGACAACGAGTTTATGGCGGCGGATTTTGTGGCGCAGCTGTACGGAAAGATAGCGGCCGAACACGGCCTGCAGTATGTGCAGGTGCTTTCGCCCATGCACAAAAACCCCTGCGGCGTGCAGAACTTAAACAAAGTTTTGCAGCAGCATTTAAACCCGCCCGCAGCAGACAAGGGCGAACTGACGCTGCCGGGAGGAGCCGTGCTGCGCGAAGGCGATAAGGTAATGCAGATTCGCAACAACTACGAAAAAGAAGTGTTTAACGGCGACATAGGGCGCATAATACGCATCGACGGCGGCAATGTAACGGTTGTGTATGACGACGGCGGCAAACCGGTATTTACCTCGTTTGAAGATGAATATGCTTATGCCGGTATCAGCGGCAACAAAATTGTGTACACTTCTGCCGAGGTGGATGAACTGCAGTTAGCCTATGCCATGAGCGTGCATAAATCGCAGGGCAGCGAATACCCGGTGGTAATACTTTTAATGGTGCCGGGGCATTATATAATGCTGCAGCGCAACCTGTTTTATACTGCGGTAACGAGGGCGCAGCAAAAAGTTGTAATAGTCGGCAGCAAAAAAGCAGTGCAGGCAGCTGTTTTAAACGATAAAACGCGCAAACGTTATTCGCTTTTGGCAGAACGCTTGCAGGAACAGGCCGATGTATTTTAATAAAATGGTGATAATTTGAATTATATAAAAGAATGGTGGCGGGCGCTTGTAAGCGTGTTTTTTGTGCAAAGCTGTGCCGTATGCAATGCGGAAACCGAAAGCGGCGTGTTTTGCTCTGCTTGCAGGCGCAGTGAACTTTTGATAGAAGCAATGCCGGGGCTGTTAAACCTTGACGGCGCAGTAATGGGGTATAAATACAGCGGCGCGCTTAAAGACATGCTTCATAAACTTAAATTTGAAGGTGAAAGCAAATTTTTGCAGCCGCTGGCGGAAGAAGCCGTATTTTTAGCACAGGCGTATGGAGAAAGCAGCTTTGATATGGTGGTATCCGTGCCGACGGACGCAGCAAGGCGCAAACAGCGCGGCTTTGATATACCTGAAAGTATTTTTGCCGGAGCGCTTGCCGTTAAAGGCGTGTGGCAGCCGCAGGTTTTGACGCGCATAAAGGCAACAGCGCCTCAGTACGGTCTTGCGCCGGATAAACGCCGCAGCAATGTGCGCGGCTGCTTTAAAGTGCAGAGAGATGTACGCGGCGCTAAAATTTTATTGGTAGACGATATTTTAACCACCGGCGCAACGCTGAACGAAGCGGCAAAAACCTTAAAGCAGGCAGGCGCTAAAAGTGTTTACGCTCTAACTCTGTGCGGAAGTCTGGAAAATTTTGCGGAGTGAAATTAAAGAGTGAAATTAAAACTCCCTTGAAAAAATCAAGTTTTAGTAAAAAATCGTTGGAAAAAGTTGATAAAAATAAACAGCTCACGTTATTTTGCGTACCGTGAGCTGTTTTGCTTATTCGTTTTTGTGTAAAAAGCCCTGATAAAAAGTTGCAGGGAAGGGAAATTTCTTTTCAAACCCGTCGAATGAAATCCAAATACGGTTATTTTCAATTTTTAATACTGTACCTTTGCCAAGCCCTTTATGTATAACGGTTGTGCCCGGTATAATGTCAGATAAATCCATATCTTTTTTAGGTACAAGACGCAAAACTGTTGGTTTGGGCGGTACATAAATATTATACGGATTGGTGTTAAAGGTTGGCGCAGTAGCAACGAAAGTTTTATTTTGCAATACATTTTGCGGTGCTGTGTTTTGTGCGGTATCAGCAGTATGTGCATTGCTATTATTATTTTTAGATACCGGGATGACGTTATAATTATTTACACTGTAATCGGCGTTGTTTGCAGCAGCTTCGTTTTCGTCATTATCGTTATCGGCGTTATCTTCGCTGCTGCTAAAATACGCTGCGTCTGCTATGTCAGACGGGTTTATGGCAGCAGCTTTCATAGATTCTAAAAGCTGGCCGCCTAAAATTTTGTATTCTTCTTCGGTAATGGCGGTGTTGTACAAGCCTACTTTTTCGCCTGCGTGTTTATTAATGCCGGTGTAGCTTAAACTGGCGTCTTCATAACGGCGGAATTTATACACAGCGTCATTCATCAGTGCTTCGTTAAATACATTCAGCGATACCAAAAGTTCAAAGTCCCTTACGTTAAGCCCTGTAACTTTTTTAAACAAGCGTGGCTCAAGTTTGGTAATAACGTCCTTTAACGAATATTCCCTAAAATCGGTCAGGTACATAAAAACAGGTATGCGTGTGGCAAACTTTATCAGTTTTTCCTGTATCATTTTACGCTTGCTTTTATATTCTTTTTCTTCTGCGCTTAACTGCTCTTTTTCTTTTGGTGTAAGCGTTTTATTTTCGCGTTTGGCTTTTTTTACACTTTCCGATTTATTTATAATGGTTTGAATTTCCGTATTTAAACTGCGGAAGCCCTCGATATTCATTAAAGCGTTCATTGCTTCTTCGTTGGCTAAAAGGCGTGCCAGTGTTTCGTTATCAACGTTAACCAAAAGCGCGCTTTCCCAGCGTTTGGCAAGCAGTGTTGCCGATGTGCCAGCCATGGCGATGTCTAAAATTTCGGCGGCGTTAACCTGCCGCATGGCACTGCCGTCATAAGCAAGCACAGGTAAAAAGTTTATAAATTCTGCTACGCACTGTTCCGGGTTGCTTTCAGCAATGTTTAAGCTACGGCTGTAATCCGATATTTGTTTAAGCGCACGGTTTAAGGCAAAGTCAAAAACATAGCACTCTTTTTTCATAATTTCTTTGTCTTTGCCGCTGTCGTCGGTAATTACCCACGGGCTTTGTACGCGGAACGCTGCCTGAAAGTAAGTTTCCGGGCTGGAAAGGTTACGAAGCATAAAAATACCAGTCCACGGTTTAACTGTAACGCCGGTGGTAAGCTTGCCGCAGGATAACGTAATGGTTTTGCTTTGCAGTGGGTCTCTCATGGATTTAAGCACGGGTTCCACCGCTTTTGCACCAATGCCTGCTTTTGTGCCTGCGCAGACATTAATTTTGTAATCGTGATAAAAAGTGTTTTGCCGTTCTGCCAAAAGATTTGCCATAGCGTAGCACGAAGCAACATCCGGCAAAAACCACAGCGTATGGCTTAATACGTTTAACAGGCGTGTGTCAGAATACGGCATCGGCGGTTTTTGCGCGCCAAGTTTTAAATCATCCACACTGCTTTCTAAAAATGAACCGCGTATTAAATCAAGCCATTTTTGCACATAATCCTTATAAACAAATTGCGCATTTTCTTCTTTGCCTTCCGCTTTAAAAAACAGGTTTAAATCAAACTCATCAAATTCGCCCTGTTTGGCAATATGTTGTATACTGTCGGGAATTTTATATGTAAGCAAAACCATGCGCGGCAAAGCGGCATAAGGATTATCAGGCTCCTGCCATTCGGCTTTGGAACGCTGTTCATCGCTGTATGTCCAGTTAAAAATCTGTTCTTCAATAAACTCGCCGCTGTTTAACGCGCGGAACGGTGTACCCGAAAGATATAAATAATATTCGGTCGTTATCGGCAAAAAAGTTTCGTCGCAGGCATTGCCGCGGTCGTATTTTTCTAAATTTTCGCTGTCAAAAGCATCTTCGTCAGCTTCTTCAAAAAGTTTTTTAGCGTTTTCGCGCCATGCGCCAAAATGATACTCGTCAAAAATAACTAAATCCCAGTTGGTTTCATGTACCCATTCATTTTTAGACTTTATGCCGCCGGTTTCGCGGTTAACGCCCAAAAAATCCTGAAACGAACCAAAGCAGACGATAGGGCGGTCTTTATCGGCGTTTTGGTACTGTAAATCTATGCTGTTTTGCGGGTTGATATTATCGCGACCAATAAACTGCCAGCCTTCAAAATCAATATGGGTCAGCAAATCTTCGCGCCAGGCGGTTTGTACGGCAGGTTTAAAGGTTAGCACCAGCACGCGGGTAAAGCCCATTTTTTTAGCAAGCTGATATGCGGCAAAGGTTTTACCAAAGCGCATTTTAGCGTTCCATAAAAATTTAGGCGTGCGCGTGGGGTCATCTGCATTAAGAGAACGGTAATAAGCCGCTGTTTTATCAACGGCGGCTTGCTGTTCCGGGCGCATTTTAAAACTTTGTGTACGGTTTTCGGTGTTTTTCCTGCCTTCACGCACTTCAATTATGGCGGCTTTTACGTCGTCAATTGTACATCTGTACCACTCGCCGTCAACGTTTTCAATATTTCTGCGTTCTAAAGCGTCATGTACCGGGTCATCTATAAAATAATGAGTGCCGTCGGGATACATGGCGCTTTCGCTTAGTACAATGCGGTAAGGTACAATGTAGCCCGGACGTTTTATATTATATTGCTCTTTAACACGGATATCGGAAGTGCGTCTTGTAAAGCCAACTTTTAGTAATCCTTCATATTGTGGATTAGTATCTTCATAAGCGTAAATGGTGGGGTTGATATCCGGGCGCATAGGAAAATAATCCTTTTTAGGCATTATTCATCACCGCCTAACTCCATGGGTTTAATCATAGATTCGATAAAGTTAATTTCTTCATCGGTTAAATTATATTTTTTGTAAAGTTCTTCGTCCGTCCAGGATTTAGAAAAATCTTGCAAAGGGACGAATCGAAATTTATTCTTTGTTATGTTTATTGATGAGATGGATTGCAGAAGTAAAAATCTAACAAATTTAGTTGTTAAATAATGGAGAATATTTTTTGCAGTTCTTTGAGATTCCTCACATCCAGCAACAAAATAAGAGAAAGTACATACTTCATTTGGCGCAAGAAGCAGTATTTTAGAAAGAACTTTAAATTGCCCTTGTTTGTCTGGTTCGCCAGCGTGTTCACCGGTTACTTTACTTATAGCTACTTTCCATTTTTTAATATATTTGTTATTTTCTGATATAGTTTGTTTGTCAATGAATCCCCATCCCTTACTTGAATATACTTTATAATTATCAGTTGAATTAGGTTCACTATTGCCACGTACAGAAGAAGCAATGCCAAACGGATTCAAAGAGCTAATAATATTAGTCATTGTGATTTCATTGAATTTTTGTACTTTTTTTATAATAGAAATAGCTTCATTGTATCTTACAAATATAGGAAATTCTGATAAATCTCTTTCAAGAGTTGTTTTTTTACTATTACTAATATTAGTAAATTTACATAGACCGGAATTATCTCTATCCCACAAGAAATAACAAACACCACCGCCAATGCTTAATCCACTAAAACAATCTTTTGCATTAGGATAGTCTACTATTAAACGGATATGTTTACTTTTAAGCATTTTTTCTCTGAAATTATCAAGTCCCATGCCGCCAGCAAACCATCTTGCAGGTATAATCATACATAGATACCGTGGATTTAATTTCATAGCGTTTTCAACAAATTTATGATAAATTGGAACAGCCTGTGCAGTTGTACTACCTGTGTTTAAGTGATATGGTGGGTTGCCTATAATGACATCGAACTTCACGTTAAACAATCCTTTCAATTCTGATGTGTGAATAAATTCATACGCATATTGTTCTAAATCCGTACTACGGTCATATTCGCTTTGCGGCGCGCCGCAAAAAATACATTTGCCGTTTTTCCAAATGTGCTGTGTATTTTTAAAGCGGATATTTCCATCAACGGTATCAAATACAGAAACCGAATATTTACTGTTAGGATATTTACTGCAATATAAACTGCGCCGTGCAAGTAAACTAGTAAGTGCAGTAATGCCAATGCCGTATATTTGATTGTGAAAAATATGGTCGAGCCGCTGCTGTAAATCTGGTATAGAGTCTGCTAAGCCGATTATTAGCCGCTTTGCAATTTCGCGCAGAAAAACTCCGCTTTTACAAGCAGGGTCTAAAAATTTTGCGTTGGGACTTCTAAAAAGTTCCTGTGGCAGCATATCTAGCATGGCGTTGGCAACTTCTGGCGGGGTGAAAACTTCGTCGTTGGATAAATTTGCCAAACAGTTCAGTACATCCGGGTTATAGGTGGAAGTGTATAAATCCTCACTCATTACCATCCGCCACCTTTCTGTAATCGCACAGCGGATACTCGCGGATAGGCGCTGGGATGAAAGCTTTTGTTTCCGCATCATATTCCCAGCCTTCTACAAACAGGTTAATTTCCTGCTCGTGCCCGTTTAATAATTCGTCAAAACGGTAATCACGCCGCTTAATAAGTGTTGGCGTTACAAAGCTCCATTCTGCAAATTCTATTGGTTCGCCATTTTTGTCCAACAATGTCAGCGCATCGCCGCAAACAATATTTTTGCTTAAAATATATTTAACGGCTTTGCGGCAGTCGTCATTTGCCTGAGCTTTAACGGCAGCAGAATATTCTTCATTCCAAATTTCATAAAGGTTCGCGCGGCAGATAGCAGCATTATCAGCTTGGATATCTACGCCGTAAATGCTGGTGACTGCCAGAACGCTGTAACGTTCATAATCGGCAGCGTTTTTGCCATAACGGTTTTTAACCGCTGCTAATTTGCGGCGCAGTATTTCGGTTAAAAAAGCACCTTCGCCGCAGGCTGGCTCCAAAAAACGTGAATCTATGCGCTCTGTTTCTGGTTTTACTAAATCCAGCATGGCGTTTACTTCACGTTCAGCTGTGAAGACTTCACCGTGTTCGCTGACTCGCTCTTTAGACTTTATTTGTTGTTCTGGCATTGGCTTTTTACCTCATCCAAAAGTAAAATTTACACTAATTTGCCGCGTAAAAACAGCTTGCAAAAAAGTGTACTTTGTGGCAAACAGATTTTAGAGACTTTTAAACACTGTTAAAATATTGAAAATAGAGTTTTTGATGATATAATGAAATAGTAATGCTAAATACAAAAACCTACACTTTATAGCAACTTTGATGCATTACAAAATTACTCCTTTTTCGTATTGACTGGCACGGTAGCGAAAGCTTGTCAGCGGCATACAGCATTCTTTGGCAGCTGTTATGCCGGTAATTTTACCTGCTTTCCATTTTTGGTAAACAGCATGGAAATTTGCCGGCAAAGGTTTTGGAGGTCTGCCGAAGCGTATGCCTTTTGCTTTGGCCGCGGCAATGCCTTCTGCCTGCCTTTGGCGGATATTGTTGCGTTCGTTTTCGGCGGCGAAAGACAGCACCTGCAAAACAATATCGCTTAAAAATGTGCCCATTAAATCTTTGCCGATACGGGTATCTAAAAGTGGCATATCCAAAACCACAATGTCTATCTTTTTTATTTTTGTTAAATAGCGCCATTGTTCTAAAATTTCGCTATAATTTCTGCCTAAGCGGTCAATGCTTTTAATGTAAAGCACATCATCTGCTTTTAATTTACGCAGTAGTTTTTTATACTGCGGGCGGTCAAAATTTTTACCTGATTGTTTATCGGTATATAAATTTTTGGAAGGTATCTGCATTACAATAACCTGCCTGTCTTCATTTTGGTCATAGCTGCTTACTCGGATGTAGCCGTAATTTGTACTCATTTTATCCTCCTGTAAATATCTTTCTAACCATAAAACGGTATTTTGGCATAATTTATTTACCTTTTAATATAAAAAAGCATAAAAAAACAACCGTGAGTTGTATCACGGTTGCTTAAAATCTTATGTCTGCTATTGTGCAGATTTTTTTATGCCGTATTCACAATTTGTTTTTAATTCTATTTCAAAAATTCTGTTCCACGGAAGTTTTGTTTCGGCGTTAATGCCGGTAAGGTAATATTCAGCTGCGCCGTCGCTGTAAAAGGGTGTAAGGCCTAAATTGGTATATAAAAGGCTGCGTTTTTCGTTATAAATAAAGCCTTCTATAATATTTTCGGCAAAAGTTTTATAGCCGTCATTCAAATTTGCAGGGGCCTGCCCGCGCAGGGTAAGTATTGTGCTGAGGCGGTGGTGCAAAAGTTTTTGGTAGCTGTAATCATCCAGCAGGCGGGCAACGGTAAAGTTAAGGTTTTGCGCGTAAAGCGCAGGCAGCATATGTTTGGGCAGGCGTTTAAGCTGCCCTGTAAATATTGCGCTTTGCGCCATGGCTGTGCCTGCCGCGTTGCCGAAGGTGTTCCAGGCTGAGTAAGAAACAAGTTTGTTTATGGTTACGTTGTTTGCCAAAAGCACGGGCAAAAGCATCTGGCTGCTTTCGTAATCTTCACTGGCGTCGATAACGGCAACATGCTTGCCGCTGTTAAGCAGTGTTTGCAGTTTCTGCGCCATTTTTTCGTTGGCAGGTTCTTTGGCACTTCCGCAGTGTACATATAAAATAATGTCGGCTTCATCCGGGTTTTGCGTCAGCGTGCCGCCGG
>UMCQ01016193.1_pt1 | contig 12923 bp, 22 predicted proteins | sample 1964271 | NCBI WGS metagenome assembly UMCQ01 (sample SAMEA4835972, study PRJEB28245) | human gut metagenome | biome: gut microbiome; material: fecal sample | place: Denmark | collected 2008
AATAAATCCAGTAAATAGCCTTTAAAATTATCGTTTTTAACACTGTTTATTTCTTTCAGTAAAGGTTTTCTGAACTTTTCGGATGCTGTCCAATTGTACTTGTGCCAGTTGATCACAAGCAGTTCCTTTGTGTCCTGTGAATAGTATGCAACCTTATGTACTTCAGCAAAACGCTTTAAAAGCTTTTCAACCGTGTCACGACTGTAGCCTGTTTCATCTGCCATCTGCTTCGCACTGATTTCATAGCACCCGCAAAGGTTAGTATGCGGATTGGTAAGCAGATACAGATAAAAAAACTTATCCTCCGGTGTAAAATCGTCCACCACCTTAATGTCCGTCCAAAATGCCATTTGTATATTCCTGTATATTGCCATAATTCTCCTCCTGTACTGCTTATAATCCGCTTTTCTACTCTATTTTCTTAAATATCTGCTCATAATCTCCTGTCTGCTCTGCTGTTTTCCGGTCTTTGGCTGTACCGGTGCCGCAGGTGCTGACAGGAAGTTAATATCATTGTCCAGCCGGATTGTTCCGGCATTTAAATTATTCATGATCCGTTCCTTATTTTCGCTGACGTATTCGTGAATGACGTCCAGCCGTGTCTTCGGGTATGTTAAACCGGAAAGCATCAAATGTGCCTTATCCTTGCCGGAATATGCCCGGAAAATATCAACCGGAATGCCGACCGTCTTTTGCAAGTCAATAAAATCCGTCACGGACTCATCAAATAATGCACCTGTAATATACTTAATGCGCTTATCCGGCTCAATCGGCGCGTAAATCGTCTTATTTAAGCTGCTTAATATATCAGCCATTTTACTGTTGCCATACTGCATTACCACTGCCATGCCATGTGCCTTTAACGCTTCCATGACCTCTGCCGTGTCAATGTTTCCTCTGTCACTTCTGTATTTTTCGGGAATATCCACAAAACCGTTGAAAGAATTTACAAACTGTGGATTTAACTGCATTTTCTCACCGTTATTGTTATCAATTACAAATACGGCAGCTGATGCTTCAATCTGCACCAGCTCTGAAAAGCACTCATACGCATTAATCTGCGCTTTTATGCTTTCTGTCTGTGCCGGTAATACGGTCACCGCACCCACAAAACGACTGCTTCCGTCCAACAGCAAATCCATCAACATCGGACCTGCTCCGGAACCCGTACCGCCACCAGCGGCAAATACAACAAAAAGGATTTCGCATTTTAAAATTTCATCAATCTGCTCTGCAATATTGTCAAAATCATCAATTACAAGCTGTTTTGCCTTGTTCCTGTCCTTGTTGCACCCTTCGCCGCCTGTTATATGGTACTTGTGTTTTGCATTTTTTAATGTATCTAAATCTTCCTGTGATGTATTCAGATACAACACGGAATATCCGGATTCTTCAAAAAGCTGACCGATATTTCCGCCAGCCTGTCCAACTGCGATTATTCCAATTTTGTCTTTCATGATTCAAATTCTCCTATTTTTGTCAATCCTGCATCTGTTATGTAGTAAGTTGCCGCGCGCCCATCCGGGAGCCCACAGCTTACATAACCGGAAATGACAAGCTTCTTCAAAATCTTATACAGCGTGTTTACGGACTTGGCCGCAGAAATATCTTCTGATGCAATCTCCTTTAAGGTCATTGCCGTTGCCGGAGCTTTTGCACCTTTTTCACGCAGAATAAGCAAAGAAAACAATTCATTCCTGTTCATGTTCCCACCTTACTCGTATTATCTCGTACCAACTCTGATTTACTCGTATTCGCTCGTATTATCTCTGATTCACTCGTATTTACTCGTACTATCTCTGATTTATTCCTAGGGTAAGTCGTGATAATTCTCTACCGGTATGCCCTTCCAGCTGATTGGTCTGCCGCAGTTTCCGCAGCACTTCAAGTTCCAAACCCGCTGTACATAATCGCCGCAGTGCGGACATTTTCCTGTAATTACACCGGTAGAATCAGAATAAACAGCATTTGCAACGCTGTCTGATTCCGACTTATCCACTCATATCACCGTCCTTATCCATTGCACTGGAACTTAACATCTTCCAGCGCTCCTGTGCTTTTCTGGCGCTGTCAATTTTGTGCATGACTGCGGCATCTTTCGTTATCCGATTGCGCTGCATAAATGCCCGCAGATATGAAAGATTCACATTCAATGCCTGCGCCGTTTCAAGCATATTTTTGCCTTGGTTGATGTAAAGTTCCGTTACTTCCTCTACTGTCATATCATGCTCCTGCCATATAATCCGGCACAGCCCTACACTGTGCCGGACAAAAACTATTAAGCTATAACCGTTACAAAATCAATATCTTTAAGCTGTTCTTCCAGATACTGCTTAATGCTCTGCATGGCTTCATTCTTCCATGCGCCGCCATCTGCTTCAAACAATGCGCAGAAAACACTTCTGTCATCTGACTTCATTCTAAAAATAAATTCACTTTCTGGCTGTTCAATTTCCATAAATGTTCTAAATGGTGCCAGCGCTATCGGACTTGGCACAATCGCTTCTTCCTTACCGGAAATTCCCTGTTTCACCGTGGCTTTCTGGGAAATGCCGTCATCGCTATACTGCTGTACACTTCCGATTTCAACCGTTCCTGCAAACTTCAATAACAAATCCGTTGCTTCTGTCTGTACAAACATGGAACGTAATGCAATCAGAAAATCTTCTGCTTCCGTAAATGAATTGTATCTTATAGATGGCAATTCAGCTTCCGTAACCGCTAATGCTTCCCGCTTCCTGTCTTCATTTAACTTAGAATAAAACGAAACTTCAACCGGGCTTTTCACCTGTACAATCCACTGGTCGTACCTTAATGTATCTGCCTGCATCATTTTTATGTAATCCACTAAGCCCGTCAGTGTTTTCATGTGAATTGCTGAGGCTCTCACATCACACTCAATGCGGCTAAGCTGCTTATCTGTAAATCTTCCACCTGCATAATCAACAATATGCGGTTCTGCAAGTCCCACTGCATATGCCAGTGCTTCTTTTAATCCGTTTTCCATAAATACCTCCTATGCTTTCTTTGCTTTTCTGTAGTCAATTACCTGTCCTTCTTCCGGCTCGTCCTTCTGCTCCGGCTGTACCTGCTCCATATCCATAGACATCTGCCCCGGAATCTGCTTGCTCCATTCGTTTACAAACAGTTCATTGGTCTTTAAATCCCTGCCGAATCCAATCATTGTCTTGACCGGATTTACCGGTGCAAGCTTTGTCTGTACAGAGATTTCACAAGCTGCCATTTCGCGGTTCTCGTCCTGTTCAAAATTCAGTTTTATTGTCACAGAACGCTTTGTCTTATAGGGTGTATTCACGTCAGTCATGTTCTGTACAACCTGTTCGATTGCCGCCTGTGCCTTTTCTACCAGTGCGCCGTTTGCAATCTTCGTCAAATCCATTACCTGCATAAAATTTCTCCTTCCCGGCGGCATGAAGCTACGTGATGCCGCCTGTTTTGTGATATACATTTCTTTAACCTTTAGGGTTCGGGAGCTTGTCCCGAATCAGGGCGGCGGGAATCGAACCCGCATGGCTATCAGACATGAAGTGCCGCGAGGGGGGAGATACAGCTTCCGGGGATTTTGGTTAGGGGATATGCCATTTTCCTGTTAAACGCCCTGTGAATCCATTTACAGCTTGTGACGGCTGTAAATGGAAAATATTATTTTTACTGCTTTTTTACATACCCCATTGCGGTCATGCCGCTTTCGTTGATCTTCCTGCCGTACTCCTCCCGCTGTTTTGGGGTCAGTTCTTCCAATTTGTATGTCTTCTTTTTCTTTTTGTCGTTAATGGTACAGATAACATTCATGCTTATCACCTCACTTTTGCTATTATTATGATTATTCAAAAAAGTAACTGACTGTGCCTGTCACACAGCCTTTTATTCAACGTTGAAATCAGGACGGCGGGATTTGAACCCGCATGGCTATCAGACATGAAGTGCCGCGAGGGGGCTACAGCACTTGCAAATTTGGTTAGGGGATATGCCGCTTTTCCTGTTAAACTACGTCCTGTGAGCCGCACGGCAGTGGTAACACAACACTGCCGTGTGCTGTTGTGATTCTTTTTGCGCCATGAGCAGGGGAACTATCACAACAAAACCCAAATCCGCAAACAACTTCTGATGGCTGTGAGCGGGTATTCCTAATCCCTGTAAAACACCGGTATTCCTAATTTTTCAGCTTCTTTAATCTCAGCCGCCATACCTTCACTAATGCCGAACTTCTGCCCGACATATACCACATCGCATTTTTTCAATATCTCCAGCGAAGCTTCCAATCCTCGTTTTCTTTCTTCCGGGTTGGAATCATCAAGGCAGTTTGTTATGTACAAGTGCGGAGCAACCGCACTATGTCCGTGTAACAATACCGCCCTTGTCAGTTTTTCTGCATATTTTATATGTTTTTCAACTTCTTCCTTTGTCGCCCCACGATAAGGCGAACATATGTAATACAACATGCTTTGTCCTTTCTTTAATGAATTATTACAATCAATGTAAGTAAAACACATACAAATCCCGCCCAGACTGCATATACAAACACGCTTTCGGGTTGTATTTTTTTCATGATAAAAACGCACCCAATCGCTATAATGTATACCAGTATCAGTAAAATAAATGCCGGCATTTTAAGTTCTCACCCCACTTTCACATCATTCCTTCAATCTAATCCAGTCCGCTACCTCTTTCTGCGTAAACCGCATCGGGGTTAATTTCGCACCCCAGTATTCACTTCTTACCGTGCAGGATTCGATTCCTTCTTCCTGCATAAATCTTAATAAGTCCTCCGGACAACCAAAGTTACCAAATTCTGTACGGATAATCATGATTACTTCGCCTCGCTTTCCTTTTTTTCACTCATATTCTGCCTTGCCAGCAGTAAGTTTGCATTGTTATTCATCAAAGACACTCCCACCTCATCAAGCTGCACCAAAATTGAAACAATGCTTTTTACATCTTCTTTCAGTTCTTGTGTCATAGTTACCGCCTCCTTTGTTTTAACTTACTTCTGTCCTTTAAGGACAATATAAAACTTAATAATGCTTTTGTCAAGCATTTTCATCTTTTTTATATAATTTTTTTGTCCTTGACAATCATTTTTTACAATGTTACTATCGTATGTATGGAGGTGATACCGTGAATATTGGTGAACGTATTAAATATTTACGCAAAGATATTCTTCATATAAAAAGTCAGGAAGTCTTTGCAAAACAGATTAATATAAGTCGTTCAAATTTAGGAAACATTGAAACATCTCGCGTCAGTGTTACAGACCGCGTTATATCAGACATTTGCTCCACATATAACGTAAATGAAAGCTGGTTGAGAAACGGCGGCTCTGATGACGATATTTTCATTAGCAAATCTGAAAACAGTGAACTCTTTGATTATGTACAGGATTTGTTAAAGGATACAGATGATGTCATCGTGAATGGCATTAAAGATTTTATTGTGGTTTATAAGCGTTTAGACAAAACCTCTCAGGCAGTTTTGCAGAACGTTGCTAAAGAATATTTGAATGAATTTAATAAACATAAACAGGATTCAACGGAACATAAGCATTGTATCTATGATGACGTTCCAGATGAGCCGGAAGAAGGGTTTCCGGAGGATTTTGACGATACTTCAAAAAATGCAGGGTGATGATTCGCCCTGCATTTTTGATTTATAGGATATTTGCTTATAAAATAAAAAGACCCCGGACCCGAAAGACACCGGAGTACGTTCCCTAATTTAAAACAGAGTGGAACCGAAGTTGCCACTCTGCTAATAAATGAAATAGGTGGGGTGACATTCCCACATCTCCAACTAGGGTGACGGCTGCCCGTTCCGTCCTCAGATTTCATTTAAACAACCGCCCTCACCAAAGTAGGGTTATATAAATCACACCGTCAATTCTTCCAGTGATTTACGATTTGCAGTGTACAAATTAATTCCCGGATAGGTTACAAAATCATTGTCGTCTGATATTATATTTATGTCTGATGATTCTACATAATAATTCAATATCAAATAATCGAAAACATCACACCGATGTTTCGTGAATGTATCCACATAACTATCAAGTCTTTCTGACGAAAAATTGAAATCAACTATTGTACATATACTTTTTACATTTGAAATGGTCGTTTTCATAATCTGCTGTAAACTTGTTCGTTCTGATGCAATACGACGATACACCTTTTTATCTATTTGAAGCTGTGGATTTAATTTTTTATATATTTCCCATTCATTTTTCTCGACAATATTTAACAATTCAGAAACATTGTAAATTGTCGTAATCAACGGATTACCGTCAGCCACAAGCTTATCAACAAAATCATAATATACCTGCGAATGATGTTTATTATTTTTTTCACCCAAACCATACCTCGGATATGTATACCAATATAGGACATTAGTATCCAGGCAAAATCTTTTTCGATTGTTTATAGATGAAAAAGTATTTATATTATATAAATTCACATTATCCAAACTGCTCACCGTCCTTATTGGCATTATTTACAATATCATTAATCTGTTCTGAAAACTGCGGACTGTTGGATAATAAACGTGCGTTTTCAATAGATGTATCATAAGTATTTTGACCTGTACTATCCAAACCTATTTTTTTAATATTATTGATTTTTTCAAAACCGTAAATCAACGCCAAAGCTGAAAAACTATTATTAAAAAAAGGTGATGCAAACATTTCTATTCCGGTAAAATCTACTGCTAAATCAGCATCATCCAAATGTTCCAAAAGTTTTTCTTTTAAAATTAACCCCTTTGTCTTTGATGCCGCTTCTTTTGAAAAATCTGAAATCTTAATTATAGCCATTTATCTGTCCTCCCTTTTAGAAATATATATATGTTCATAATCAGCAACTATTTTTATACTAATTAATGTACCTATAATTGAATTTTGCAGTTTTTTTATGCTCTCTTTACCTTTTTTATTTTCATACAATATATCATTACTCATAATTTGAATAGAACCATTATTTAAATTTATAAAATCAATCAAATCCGATAATCCCAATCCTCTTGGTGCTCCACCATTTAATTGCTTAGTTGAATTTCCTCTGACCAGCGCCCACTTTAATGCGGTTTCTGAGGTAAACGTTTCATCAACCTTTGATTTAATCAACTTTGGAATTCCCTTTCCTGTATCATATATTGAAAATACCAGTTCTTTTTTATTCGGCATCCAATGTCCACATGAAAAAACACCCATTTGCGCTTCCGAATGGTCTACTGAATTATTAAATATTTCAAATATATTTTTGAATAACTGCTGTTTACATTTACTTGTTAATGTAATTGGTGCCAATGATAATATTTTTTCAATGTAATCTATGATACAGTCATCATCTAATGAGATTTTTCTAAAAGGGATGGCATTGTCATTAATATATTTTTTCTCATCTTCTACTAAATAATTATACAACCCTGACCTTTTAAAATACTGATTCACTTTGGAGCCCTTTTTACTCCGAAGCTTAATTGGTATATTTTGACTTCCACAAATCTTCATTAACGCGCCAATAAATGCTGTAAATGCGGCATTGGTATATTCGCAGTCATAAAAATCCAATACAACTTCTTCGTACTGGTTTACTAATATATTGTTCTGTAATTCTGCTAAATATTCAAATGAATCTCCATCTAAATTCAAATACTTAGGTATTTCAAACGTTTTCATTATTTAATCCTATTCTGGTAAAATGTGGATAATTTACTGCATTTTTTGTGACAATTTAGAAACTTATTTTATTATAACATAACTTTCCTTTAATGCAACAAATCAAACACAAAACGATAAAAAACAGAGGCTCCCCTGCCTTTTGATCTATATAAAATAAAACATAGCATTTTAGAGGTGACAACCAATGTTGCCACCTCCGTGAATTATATTCTTCAGGTTCGGTATCTTTTTATTTTATCACTGTAACCGTAGCGCCTGACGTTTTTTTATAATTTTCATTAAAAAACAGTCTTTGACTTTTTCTATAATATACAGCATATAAATCTGTGCGTTTAAATTTCTTCATTTTTTTATCTTTTCTGTTCATCCTGCATTCCTTTCTTAAAATTTATTTATATACCGGTATATATTTTATTTGCCTGCTTGCCAAGCCTGCGCGTCACGAATCTCATTATGTTTATACGAAGCAGACATGCATACTCTGCTTTCGCATGAAGAAATTGTTAAACAAAGGCGGGGTTCGTGTAAAGCACTATTTTAAAAAAATATTGTACTTTATTCAATACAATTTTACTTTGTTTAAATATATCAAAAAATGTATTAAATTGTCTAAATTATACGTTTTTTGCCATTTACTTATAAATACTCTGTACTCAGTACCTTTATTGCCTTACTGCAATTTAATATGCTATACTTGGTTTGGGAATTGTTTAAAATATGATTAAAGAAAGAAGGCTTTAAGATGTCTTTAAGATTCAGAAAAAGTTTTAAAATTGCGCCGGGTGTAAAATTAAATTTAAACAAGAAAAGCACCAGCGTAACATTTGGTGGAAAAGGATTCCACCATACAATAAGTTCAAGCGGCCGCAAAACGACCTCTGTCGGTATACCCGGAACCGGGCTTTATTATCAAGATGTTTCAACATCTTCTAAGAAAACAACCGGTTCCAGCGATACCGGCTCATCAAGCAATCAATACGATAATAATGACAATAATTATAATAGCGGCGACAAGAAACATCATCCCATACTGCTATGGTTTCTGCTGCTTTTTATTCCACCTGCGGGACTTATCTATTTGTGGACTAATAAGATCCAATATAGCCGCAGAAAAAGAACAATATTATCTGCAATCTTTGGCTTCTATGCTATTTGTTGGATATGTGCATTTATCCCCGGTTCCGGGTCTGATAACAGCACTTCTACCACAGCACTCGTGCAGGAGCAGACAACCACTACTGTTCAACCTGAATTGCAAAGCACTGTTTCAACAACAACGGAAGCTACTGAAAATGCTACTGCAATTATAGAATCCTCGGCTGAAACAGCTACTGAACCGGACATTATTGTTGCACAAGAAAATGAGAGCGTTGCAGAACCGGAAGTCGAACCAGAAACCGAAGCTGTTACCGAACCGGAAACGGAACCGGCTACTGAAAGGACAACGGCTGAGAAACTAGTTTGGATTACTGCTACCGGAAATCACTATCACAGCAAAAAGTCTTGCGGAAATTCTAAGTCATCTCATCAGGTACCATTATCTGAAGCTGAAGCAAGGAATCTCACGCCATGCCAAAATTGCTATTAATAATACTACTTGACAGGATTTTGGGATATGATATAGTATTACTGTTAGTGAATGACTGCTGGGCAGTCGCAAAGAGTCTTGGAATTTATTCCAAGGCTCTTTTTGCATATTAACACGTATAAATATGTATTCTCTTATTGACACACGTATCAATACGTATTATAATATAATCAAGATAAGGAAGGGAGATAAAACCAATGCCAATGACACCAAAAGAAATGATTAAACTTCTCAAGCAAAACGGTTTTAAAGAAGTTAGTCAGAATGGTTCACATGTTAAAATGGTTAATGAACATACTAATAAGCAAACCATTGTTCCTTATCATGGAAAAGCCCTTAAAAAGGGATTGGAACAAGCAATACTTAAACAGGCGGGGCTTAAATAGCCCTGCCACACATGGAGGTATAGATATATGAACAGATTATTTTACCCGGCATTATTTCACAAAGCAGAGGAAGGTGGTTTTTGGATTTCATTTCCGGATATTCCTGAATGTTTAACAGAAGGTGACAATATGGACGATGCGTATAATATGGCGATTGATGCTCTCGGCTTATGCCTCGCCGATATGGAAAAGAACAATATCCCTTTTCCTGCTCCCTCTCCGGTTGATAAGATTACCGTTGATGCTGATGCACTATTAGTTGTGATTGAATTTGATATGCTTGCCTATAAAAAACGCACAAGTTCTAAATCCGTTAAAAAGACACTTACAATTCCCGCGTGGCTTAATGAGCAGGCAATCCAGCTTAATATTAACTTTTCACAAGTTCTTCAGGATGCGCTTATTGAAAAAGTCGGAAACAAGTAATTGAAATAAATAAAAGCCCCTGTGCTACCAACACAAGAGCTTTTACGGATACTTACTCAAGCAGTGCCTGCCTGATATAATATACCCCTAACCAAGTTATATTATATCATTCCAGACACCGCTTTTGCAAGTAGGTGTTATTTTTATACCCAAATATGAATAGAATGGAGTGATATACTATGAAAAAGACCTTAAATGAAATGAAAAATGCCTGCGCTTATATCCGTGTATCGACCGATAAGCAGGAAGAACTCTCCCCGGATGCACAAAAGCGGCTGTTGCTGGACTACGCAAAGAGCAATCATATCATGATTCTGCCGGAACACATTTTTATTGAAAACGGCATTTCCGGTAAGAAAGCTGACAAACGCCCACAATTTATGCAGATGATTGGCCTGGCAAAATCCAAAGAACACCCATTTGATGTGATTCTCGTGTGGAAATTCAGCCGTTTTGCCCGCAATCAGGAAGAATCCATCGTTTATAAGTCTTTGCTTAAAAAATGCGGTGTTGAGGTCGTGAGCGTGTCAGAACCATTGGTTGACGGTCCTTTTGGCTCTTTAATCGAGCGAATAATTGAATGGATGGACGAATACTATTCGATTCGTTTATCCGATGAAGTCATGCGTGGTATGAAAGAAAAGGCTCTGCGCGGCGGCTATCAGTCTGCCATGCCGCTTGGCTACCGCATGAACCGAGAAACAAAGATACCGGAAATTTATGAACCTGAAGCTGTGATCGTCCGCAAGATTTACGATGAATACTCCGGTAACGGAAAAAGCTATCTTGAGATTGCAAGAGAACTCAACACCCTGGGCTACAAGACACGGCGCGGCGCCAATTATGAAGAACGTACCGTAAAATATATTCTGCAAAATCCATTTTATACCGGCATGGTGCGCTGGAACCGTCAGAATCACAACGATCACACGATAAAAGATGAATCTGAATGGATTATTTCGAGGGGACAGCATGAAGCGATTATCTCACGAGAAGCATTTGACCTTGTACAAGAACAGATTGTAAAACGAAGCCGGCCGTATAAAGCGCACAGCACCGGCTCTATTAAGCACTGGCTAAGCGGCATGGTAAAATGTTCGTCCTGTGGTTCTTCCTTAAACGGTTCTGTCCTCTCCGCCGGCGGCAAAGTAACTTCTTTCCAGTGTGGCAATTACAGCCGCGGAAGCTGCATGACAAGCCACTTTATCAAAGCGGAAAAACTGGAACAGGCTGTATACGCCGCGTTTGAACAGGTTATTAAAACGAATAAATTTTCTTATGAAGTCCGAAAGCCGCAGAATAAAGCGGACGACAGTCTGCTTTTAAACCGGCAGCTTGAAAAGCTTGACGATAAGGAAAAACGCATTAAACAGGCTTACCGTGACGGAATTGATACACTGGAAGAATATAAAGAAAATAAGAAGCTGCTCGCCGATGAGCGCCAGCGGATTGAAGAACAGCTCTCTGCTCTGACCGATAATGAACCGGAACGCAAAGAACAGCTTGCACGGAATATCCGCAGCATTTACGATATTATCAAGGACGAATCTCTTGATAAACGCACCCGCGCCAATGCCCTGCGCAGTGTGGTAAATGTTATGGTGTATGATAAGGCGGAGGATACGTTAAGCGTGGAGTTTTACATATAATTTTTTACTATATCAAAATGAAGTACAGTCCTCCGTATTGACTGATAATCATTGCCGCAAGTGCCGGATTGGGATTCTTAATATGAATCGGAAACTGTAATCTTTTTTCATAATTCCACATCGTTTAACCCTCCATTTCCCACGGCATTGGTGTTGCAACCCAGTTCCAGTAGTTTTCATTTGTTACATGATAAAAACTTAAAGGACCCACATTTTCATTGTAAAGCCGCACTGCTTCTGCGTACTGATGCTTCATATCGGCATAAAATGCCAGTGCTTCACCGTCATCGGGATGGGTATCCAGATACAGCGCCGTTTCCACCATAACAAATCCCAGCTCATACACATCTGCGATATAACGGCTTTTGTTACACTGCTGATTCTGTACAGACTGCAGTCTTCTTTCTGACATTCTGTTTTCCGGCACCAGACGCATATTCTCCTGGCATCCCTGCATTGGCAGACGATGCTCCATTCTGTTTGGCATTCTCATTTCTCTTCCCATTCTGTCAGTACACGGACAGTTTTCTCCTGCCCTTCTACCGGCAGGATTTTTACTGCCTGCCTGCTCCGGCCGGATTCCCTGACAGCCGCAGGAATCCCCTCTACCTGGCATATATGGATTTCTCATATCCTTCACGTTTGCCATGCTCCTCTCTTTATACGCGGCATACTGTTTCACAGAGTCCGCAATGCCGCTGTTTGCCTGCACTCTGCATTTTAACCGGCTTTCTGCCCGTTAACGGCTTCTGTCGCATCTGCAGCCGACAAACGGCTTATTTAATATTGGAAACAATGTTCCGTATTTTAATGCTCTGCATGGTTCATACACCTCGCCCCAGTGCTGCCATGGCACATATGTCATGCCCACAACCTGCGGCGGATTTTTTTTATTCATACAATCCATACTTACTCCATATAATTTATTTAATACTATTATATGATTTCACACAAAAAGAGTTCTTCCCCTCTTTTGCCCCGCCACACTAAAAGACTGCCATAACGGACTGACGGTTTATACGCTTTCATGCAACATTGCCTGGTGTGTTTTCTCCTTTCCGTTCCTATGGATTCGCCCATTTCAGAGCTATACCTACTGCGGCTTCTGCTGACTTCTCACAGTTCTTTGTTACTACGGCAAATGAGACTGTCCGTCATACTTAGAAACGTGCGCCGCCAGGCGC
>UMCQ01031307.1_pt1 | contig 12307 bp, 13 predicted proteins | sample 1964271 | NCBI WGS metagenome assembly UMCQ01 (sample SAMEA4835972, study PRJEB28245) | human gut metagenome | biome: gut microbiome; material: fecal sample | place: Denmark | collected 2008
CCTACTATATTCCCGATGATATGAATTATCAGGAATGGAAGGAAACCTTTGTTGATGGCGGTGACAAGTCCGAGTTTGATGTGCTGGACGATGGTTCAGCCCTTCACTACACCCACCATGAAGAACCTGAACCGCCGAAACCAAAGAAGGAATATCTGACAAAGAAGAAGCTGCAAGCGAAAATTGCTGATGCAGATGTTCAGCTTGAAGATTTGGAAGCCCAATTCAAGGGCGTTTCCGGGGGTTGGACATTCGATGAAGTTTTGAAGGACTTTGGAAGCCTTGAAGATTTCACGGATGGGGATGATCTTGCAAAGCTGAAAGACCTTCATTCACAGGTGGAAGCCATTGAAGCCCAAAAAGCAGAGTGGCAGCAGAAGTTGAATGAAAAGCTGATTGCGGAGCAGAAGAAAGCCCTTGCAAAACAGCAAGTGGAACTTGAAGCACAGAAAGCCGCCGTTCAGCAACAGCTTGATGATTTCGAGGTCAAGACCTATTCCGGCATTTGGTACAACAAGGATGTGACAACCGCTGATTGGGCGGGGCTGAACATTGAGGGTAAGAAGAAGTATTATGAAGGGAAGTTCATTACCGAAACTGACCCCGATTTGATGCAGAAGTATCAGGATTTATACAAGCAGTTGGAAGAACTTGATACAGAGGGCAAAGCCTACGCCGACATTCAGAAAGAGTTGAAGCAAATTCAAACCCAAATCACCAAAGTTCAAGCCGATTTGAAAAAACTTGAACAAGGTGGTATAATTGATTCAGTGGACGATGCCTTTTCGCAGGAACGCAAGGATGCCGCTATTTGGGCGAAAACAACCAAAGAAGCGGACGATGTTTTGCGTGATACTTGCGGTGAGGTTTGGCGCACTTCCCCACCGATTCAGAAAAATGCAATTTATGACTACACCCAAAGCTATCATAAATTCAACGAACCGTTGCGTGGTATTGAATACGGCAGCGAAAAGTTCTTAGGTGTTGGAAATGTGGATTTAGACCAAATCGGCGTTTCCTATCAGGGTTGGAAGCCCGGTCAGATGCGGAAAGAAATAAACGCTATGACCGATATTATTTCCAAATCGACATACAAGGAAGATTTTTGGTTGCAGCGTGGTTGTAGATTTAAGGGCATGGACAAATTCTTCAATGTTCCTATGGATCGCTTGCAGAGTGCAACACAGGCAGAGTTGGAACAGTTGCTTTTGAATACAACACCGACTGAATACGGCTTTTGTTCTTGTGGCGTTGCCAAAGGCAAAGGGTTCAGCGGTGATATTATCCTGAATATTTACGCCCCTTCCGGCACACAAATGATGTATGTTGAACCGTTTTCGGCTTTCGGAAATGGCGGGGGTAAGAATTGGGATGGTATTGCAAAGCAAGGTTCTTTCGGTCAAGAATCAGAAATCATATTGCAGCAGGGAACAAAGTTCCGTGTGACAAAGGTTGAAAAAACACCCGGCATGATTTACATTGACCTTGAAGTGATTGAACAGACCCCGCAACGATAACAGAAAGAAGGTGGCTACATGGAAAAGAAAACGTTGTCTGAACGCTATGCGGATGAAGCCCTTACTAACAACGCCGCCTTGAACCATTATTCCCAATGTAAGGATTGCATTTTCAGGGATAAAAGGGTTATAGGCGGTGAAGAATACGGGTATGATAAATCCGTGTGCCACATTTACGGAAAAATCAGTGCAGGACGAATAAACAAAACAACCCCTGATTTTTTCCCTTACACACCGATTGAACCCGGTGATAAACCGAATGAGGTTTACAGCAACACCGCAAATTGTGAGTATTACGAACAGGAAAAGCGGAAGAAATAAGCACTTTTGAAAGTTTATTTTCAAAGGTGCTTTTTTCATGCCATTTTTCAGGTAACAGCTATATCAAAGACCTTGAAAACAACGGTATATGCTGATTATATGAGGTCGATTTTTCAGAAAGGGGGTAGTAGATATGATTGATTTGACAACCGTTGCACAGGCGGCACTTGTTCTTTTCGGTGCGGTGATTACAACCGTAATCGTTCCGTGCGTGAAGAAGAACACCACCGTTCAGCAGCAGAAGGAAATCATGGGTTGGGTGAAAATCGCTGTTGCGGCAGCAGAACAGCTTTATAAGGGTTCTGACCGTGGCGAGGAAAAGAAAGCCTATGTTTTAGACTGGCTGAACAAGCAGGGTATCACGATTGATACCGATAAGCTGGATGCCATGATTGAAGCAGCAGTTCACGAAATCCAGTAACCCCCGCAAATCGTCTTTTTCGTGTTGTAGACGGTAAAGAACAAGGTTCATTGCGTGGTTCGTCACCCACGGTAAACAACGGAAATGAAAGGATGGTACAAAACTATGAAAAAAGAAGATTTGATTGCAATGGGGCTGACAGAGGAACAGGCAAAGAAGGTCATGGATTCCCTTGACGGGAATTTCGTTACCAAAGCCCGTTTCAATGAGGTCAACGAGGAAAACAAGACCCTGAAACAGTCTGTTGCTGATAGAGATAAGCAGCTTGAGGATTTGAAGAAGTCCAGCGGTGACAACGCCGAACTGAAAAAGCAGATTGAAACCTTGCAGCAGCAGAACGCCGATCAGAAGAAAGCCCACGATGCGGAAATGGTACAGTTGAAGCTGGATAACGCCATTGATGCCGCCTTGACCGCAGCCGGAGCAAAGAACGCAAAGGCAGTTAAGGCGTTGCTTGACACTTCCAAAGTCAAACTTGGTGAAGATGGCAAGCTGACCGGGTGGGATGAACAGCTTACCGCCGTTCAGAAGTCGGATTCTTACCTGTTTGAAGCAAAGCAGCAGGGCAAGCAGACCTTCAAGGGATTTCAGCCGGGTGCTTCCGGTGGAGTAAAGCCGGGAACGGAAGTCGATATGTCCAAAATGACCTATGAGGAACTGGCGAACTATATCGAAAACAACCCTGACGCTGAATAACAAAATTCAAAAAAGTTCAAGAAAGGATTGAATAACGATGGCAAAATTTGATGCGAAAAGTTTTAATGAAAGAGCCTTCGGGAAGTATATGTCTGCTATCCCGAATGTTAAGCTGAATAAGCTGAAAGAGAGTAGGGCAATCGTTGCGGATCAGCGTTTGCGTGAAACCTTCGTCAACAACGGTCAGACGGGTACTGTTTACGCCGTTCTTCCCTATTTCGGGCTGATTGGCGGCGATGCACAGAACTATGACGGTGTTTCCAACCTTACCCCGGAAAAGACTGATACCTTTGAACAGGGTGTTTTCACCTATGGTCGAATGATGGGTTGGACGGAAGCGGATTTCTCCTATGATGTGACGGGCGGCGTTGATTTTATGGCGAATGTCCGTAATCAGATTAACCGCTATTGGAATGACAGAGATCAGGACACCATTCTTTCTATTCTGAAAGGTATCTTCGCTATGGCTTCCACTGGTACGGGCAATGTAAAGACCGCAAACGCCGCTTTTGTTTCTGCCCATACTTACGATATTTCCGCACCTTCTACGGATGCGGTGACTACGGATGCCATGAAGGTAAGTGCAACCACGCTGAATAGTGCAATTCAGCAGGCTTGCGGCGATAACAAGCAGAAGTTCAGCCTTGTTATTTGTCATTCCACGGTTGCAACCAACCTTGAAAACATGAAGCTGATTGCATACCTGAAATACACGGATGCAGAAGGCGTTGAGCGTGATCTTGGTATGGCAACTTGGAACGGCAGACTGGTTCTGATTGATGATTCTATGCCTGTTGAGGTCAAGAATGTGGGTTCTACGGGCGGTGATGTTTCCCTTTACACCACTTATATTCTTGGTGAAGGTGCAATCGGCTTTGAGCCTGTCGGTGCAAAAGTACCTTACGAAATGGTTCGTGATGCAAAGACCCGTGGCGGTGAAGATACCCTTATTTCCCGTAAGCGCAACGCCGTTTCCGTGGCTGGTATTTCTTACCTGAAAGCAAGTCAGGCAACCAACAGCCCGACTAATGCCGAACTGGAAAACGGAAAGAACTGGTCGCTGGTAAGCAACGGCACGGATTGTATTGCACACAAGGCAATTCCGATTGCCCGCATTATTTCCCGTGGTTAAGTAAGGCGGTGATTCCCAATGCTGGATATGGTAAAGGAACGCTTGCAGTCTTTCGGATATGAAATTCAGGATGGTGATGAAATCATCCTGAATTTTTCTATTCAGAAGGTGGAAAACACTATCAAGAATGATTGCAATGTATCTTCTGTACCTGACGGATTGGTGAATATCGCTGTTGATATGGCGGTAGGTGAATTTTTAACGGCAAAGAAAACCTTTTCGCCGGATAGTATTGCAGGGCTTGATTTGGATTTTGCGGTAAAGCAGATACAGACGGGTAACACCAACACAGTATTTGCAACCGGGGAAGGAAGTTTGACCGCTGAACAGCGATTGAACAATTTCCTGAACTATCTTCTGACTTACGGTAGGGATCAGTTTTCTTGTTACAGGAAAATCAGATGGTAAAAGCAGTTGCAGCCGCCCGAAAAGCGGCACGGAAAGCGATTGAAAGCACCTATGAAGGTGTTTGCACCATTGTTGAACGCCGTGATTTGCGGGATGAAGTAACCAAAATCACCCGCAAATCAGAAGTAACCGTGATTGAAAATCAGCCTTGCAAATTATCCTTTGAAAAGTTGAACGCCGTTGTTCAAACAGATGCAGCGGCGGCAATTTCCCAAAGCACAAAGTTATTCATATCGCCGGAAATCGTGATAAATGGGGGTTCAAAAATCATAGTGGAACAGGACGGAAGAAAAGCCGAATATTCCGCAAGTGGTGAACCCGCCGTTTATTCCAGTCATCAAGAAATCATGCTTGAACTGTTTAAGGGGTGGGCTTGATTGGGTAAGATGGGCGGTTTTACGGCGGCAGATTTGAAAAAACTTCAAAAGCAGTTGAACAAAATTCAGCAGGGCAATGTTGAAGCGTTCATTGATGCTTGTGCAAAGGAACTTGCCGCCCGCCTACTTGCTAAAGTTATCAAGCGAACACCTGTCGGGCAGTACCCGAACAGTTCAGGTAAAAAAGGCGGTACACTTCGCCGGGGCTGGACTTCCGCAACCCATGAAGAAGCCGCAAGCGGCAGCGGAAAAGGCAATGCGAAAGCATACGCCGATTCCCTGAAAATAAACCACTTTGGAAATACCGTTGTGATTGAGATTGTGAACCCGGTTGAGTATGCAAGTTATGTGGAATACGGACACAGGACAGCCAATCATCAAGGGTGGGTTCAAGGTCGGTTCATGCTTACGATTTCGGAACAGGAAATTCAGAACATAGCCCCGAAAGTGCTTGAAAGCAAAATCAAGAAGTTTTTAGGGGAGTGCATGAAATGATAAATTCTATAATTGAAGGTATCAGCATTTCCTTAAATGCTGAATTTGGTGATAACTACACCACATATACAGAAAGCGTTGAACAAGGTTTGAAAGAGCCTTGTTTTTTTGTGTTCTGTATCAACCCAACAAACCGTGTTTTCCTTGGGAAGCGGTATTTCAAGACCAATCAAATGTGTATTCAGTATTTCCCGGTTGACAAAGACCGCAAGAAAGAGGAATGCAACGCCGTTTCTGAACGGCTGTTTGATTGCCTTGAATATATCACCGCTTCCGGGGATTTGGTACGGGGAACGAAAATGAATGCTGAAATGGTGGACGGGGTTTTGAACTTCTTTGTGAACTATGATTTCTTTGTTTACAAGAAGGAAGATACCGTTCCTATGGAAGAACTTTCGGAAAGCGTTTCCGTGAAAGGATAGGTGAAATAATGGCAGCACGAAAAAGCGCAAAACCCGCTGACGGTGAAGCGGCTGTTGTTGAAAGTGAATTTTCAAAAGAACAGTTGCTTTCCGCAAAGCGTTTTCAGGGCAGAAAGGACATTGTGAACGCCCTTCTGATGAAATCCCCTGACACAGCCACTTTCACGGTGAATGCCGTGGAAGAAATGATTGAAAACTACATGAAAGGACAGGTGAAATAATATGGCTTTAGGCGGTGGAACTTTTGTGGTTCAGAACAAAAAGTTGCCGGGTGCATATATCAACTTTGTTTCGGCAGCTTCCGCTTCTGCAACCCTTTCTGAAAGAGGTATCGCAACGATGCCCCTTGAACTTGATTGGGGTGTGGACGGTGAAATTTTTGAAGTAACCAACAGCGATTTTCAGAAGAACACCCTGAAAATTTTTGGTTACGGTTATACCCATGAGAAGATGAAGGGGCTTCGTGATCTGTTTCAGAACACCAAAACCCTTTATGCGTACAAGCTGACTTCCGGGGGTACAAAGGCAAGCAATACTTTCGCAGAAGCCCTTTATTCCGGCGTTCGTGGCAATGATGTGAAAATCGTTATTCAGAAGAACGCTGACAATGAAAAGATGTTCGATGTGAAAACGGTGCTTGACGGTGACATTGTGGACGAACAGACCGTTGAAAAGGCGGCTGAACTTGTCGCAAATGATTTCGTGAAGTTCAAGACTTCTGCAACGCTGGCAGTTACGGCAGCAACCCCGCTTGCGGGCGGTACGAACGGCACGGTGAACGGCACGGCTTATCAGAAGTACCTTGATAAGATTGAATCCTACACCTACAACACTATGGGCGTTGTGGTTACGGACGATACTACAAGGGGGCTGTTCAATTCCTTCGTGAAGCGTTTGCGTGATGAAATGGGTATCAAGTTTCAGCTTGTGCTTTATCAGTACGCTTCCGCTGACTATTACGGCACAATCAGCGTTAAGAACAAGGTTCTTGATGATGGTTGGAGTGAAGCAGCCCTTGTTTATTGGGTGACTGGCGTTTCCGCTGGTTGCGAGGTGAACAAGTCCAATCAGAACAAGAAGTACAACGGCGAATTTACCGTTGATACCGACTATACGCAGACTGACTTGCAGAAAGCGATTGATGCGGGTGAGTTCATGCTTCACAAGGTCGGTTCTGATGTGCGTGTGCTTGAAGATATTAACACTATGGTTACTACTTCCGACACGCAGGGAGATGTATTCAAGGACAATCAGACCGTGCGTGTAATCGATCAGATTGCAAATGATATTGCGGTTCTGTTCAACACCAAATATTTGGGCGTTGTTCCTAACGATGCGGCGGGCAGAACTTCCCTTTGGTCGGATATTGTCCAGCACCATGAACAGCTTGAAGAAATCAGAGCGATTGAAGATTTCGCTGATTCTGATGTTGTTGTGGAACAGGGCAACACAAAGAAATCTGTTGTTGTGACGGATGCAGTTACCGTTGTGAATGCAATGTCTAAACTGTATATGACCGTCACCGTTGCGTAAGGAAAGGGGTGAAAAGGCATGATTCAGAATGTGACTATGAAAGCGAAAGATACCGTCTTTGCGGCTTTAGCTGAATGCTTTGTTACTATCGGCACACGCCGTTATAACTTTATGCAGGCAATCAATTTGGAAGCAAAGTTTGAAAAGACGAAAACGGAAGTTCCCATTCTTGGCAAGACTGGCAAGGGCAACAAGGCTTCCGGCTGGAAGGGTACGGGTTCGGCAACCTTCCACTATAACACTTCTATCTTCCGTCAGATGATGATTCAGTACAAGGACACGGGCGAGGATATTTATTTTGAAATTCAGATTTCCAATGAAGATCCTACTTCCGGGGCTGGCAGACAGACCATGATCCTGATTGACTGCAACATTGACGGCGGCATTCTTGCAAAGTTCGATGCGGATGGTGAATATCTTGATGAAGATATGGATTTCACCTTTGAGGACTTTAAGATGCCGGAAGCGTTCAAGGACTTGGACGGTTTTCTTACTAACTAATCACTGACACGGCGGGTAATAACCCCTTATGTGGGCTTTATATAGGCTCATATAAGGGGTTTTATATTGCCCTTGATAAATAAGAAAGGAAGAATGTAAAATGTCTAAATTTAGCAAATTTATGAAAGCCAATAAGAAGGTAAAGGCTAACGAAATGCACCCTGTCACCAAATCCCTTTGTGATGAACAGGGCAACCCCCTTGATTGGGAGTTTAAGCATATCACTTCCAAAGAGAACGAGGAAATCAGGGAGAGTTGCACCATTGAAATTCCCGTTACTGGTAAGCCGGGTATGTACCGTCAGAAGATGAAGTCCAGCCTTTACATTCAGCGTATGATTGCGGCTTCCGTTGTTACCCCTGACCTGTACGATGCAGAGCTTCAGGACAGCTACGGCGTAAAGACCCCGGAGGAACTTCTGCTTGCTATGGTTGATGATCCGGGTGAGTATAACGAACTTGCCGCCTATGTGCAGAAGTTTCAGGGCTTCAATGTTTCCTTTGAGGATAAGGTTGAAGAAGCAAAAAACTAATAGAAGAAGGGGATTGGGAAGCGAATTATGCTTACTATGCCCTTCTGAAATTGCACATTTTACCTTCCGTTTTCCTTGCTATGGATGAACAGGAAAAAGCCTTTATTGTGGCGGCGGTAAAGGTCAAAATCAAAAATGACAAGGAAAAAGAAAAGGAAGCAAAGCGAAAATCTAAAAAGAAAGGTAGGTGATCCGCATGGCTACAATCAGAACCGCTATTGAATTACAGGACAATTTCACAAGTGTTCTGTATCAGGTTATCAATTCCGTAAATCTTGGGCTTTCCGCTATGGAAGATTTACACCAAAGCATGAACGCACAGGTTGACACTTCTTCCATTGAAGCCGCACGGGATTCTATCAATCAGGCTACGATTGCAGTTCAGGAATTGGATGCAGCTATGCAGGGTGTAGAAGCACCAACGATTCCCACACCTACCGCCCCCGTAAGTACAGCACCCGTGAACATTCCAACCCCGCAACCTACACAATGGCAGTCTTATGACGGGTTGGAAGTGTTCAAGAATACGGGTGTTGAACGCTTTGAACAGGAAGTTGCAAGCGTGAATTCCATGTTGCAGGATTTGAATGCAACCCAAAGCCGCATTACACAGACAGCGGCAGAAAGTGAAGTTCTTTCCCCGCAAGCCCGCTATGATGTGGAAGCGGTTGAAAACAGGGTTCAGGCTTTGCAGCAGTCCATTGAACAGGTGGAACAAAACCCGCTGAATATCGGTTCTGATTCTGCAAATGCAAGTTTAGAGCAGTTAAGGGCAAGGCTTTCCCAAACCTTAGAACTGCAAGACAATCTGAATGCAGCTATGCAGGGTGCGGACATTTCCCAAATCAACGCCGCTTATTTGCAGCTTTCGCAGAATATCAGTGAAACGGAAAGAATGGTTCGGGATTCCTTTGAAAATATCCCGCCTGTTGAAATCCCTGTCACTTGGAAAACGGACAGTTTGGAAGTTTTCACTTCTACGGGTGTAGATAGATTTCAGCAGGAAGTTCAAAGTGCAAACAATATGTTGAACACTTTGAACACCACACAGGAACGCATTGCAAGCACGGCAGCACAAACCAACCTGTTCCCGGCAAGTGCTGTTGCTGATATGGGAAGAATGGGAAGCCGCTTGCAGGCTATCCAGCAGCGTATTCAGCAAATAGAAAACAATCCCCTGAATATCGGAACGGAAACCGCAAATGCGGAACTGGAACGGTTAAGGGGACAGTTGGATCAGGCGGTTCAGGAACAGGAGAATTTGAACCGTGCTGTTGCTGATATGGATGTTCAGGCGGCAAATGAAGCCTATTTGCGGTTGTCGCAGACAATCGGCAACACTGAAAGCTATATCCGTGACAATGTGGACGAACAGGGGCGTTTCAATCAGGAAATCAATGAAGGTGCTGCAAATGCCGATAACCTGATGAATGCAATTAAGGGTGCTGTTGCAGCTTACGCCACAGTTCAGACCGTGGGGAAAGTCCTTGACCTGTCCGACACACTGACTTCAACAACCGCCCGTTTGAACCTGATGAATGATGGATTGCAGACCACACAGGACTTGCAGAACATGATTTATTTGTCCGCTGAACGGGCAAGGGGTTCTTATCAGGCAACGGCTGACGCTGTTTCCAAACTTGGACTTATGGCGGGCGATGCTTTCGGTAGTTCGGAAGAAATCGTTGCGTTCATGGAACAGGTCAACAAGCAGTTCACCATTGCCGGAACGGAAGCGGCTGGCATTGATGCCGCTATGTTGCAGCTTACACAGGCTATGGGTTCGGGTGTTCTTCGTGGTGAGGAATACAATTCCATTTTGGAGCAAGCCCCGAATATCATTCAGGCTATCGCTGATTATATGGAAGTTCCCAAAGGTCAGTTGAAAGATATGGCGGCGGACGGTGCAATCACGGCTGACATTGTGAAAGCGGCTATGTTTGCGGCGGCTGATGAAACCAATGAAAAATTTGCGAGTATGCCGAAAACATTTTCACAGATTTGGACTTCGTTTCAGAACACCGCTTTGATGGCGTTTCAACCTGTTTTGAACAGATTGAACGAAATTGCAAACAGTGATGCTTTCCAGCAATTTGTAAACAACGCCATTGAAGGGCTTTCCTTTGTGGCGGGCATTGCCCTTGAAATCTTTGATTTACTGGTAAGCGTGGCGGGTGCTGTTGCTGATAATTGGTCGTGGCTATCCCCTATCATTTACGGTGTAGCCGCCGCCCTTGCCGTATATTACGGTTGGCAGCTTGCGGTGAACATGATAAATGCTATCAGCAAGGGAATTCATGTTGCAATGGCGGTTGCACAGATGATTCATGCAGCAGCAACAGGCGCATTGACCGCAGCCACAGCAGCGGAAATTGCAGCACAGAACGGTTTGAACGCCGCCCTGTACGCTTGCCCTATCGTGTGGATCATTGTTCTTATAATCGCCCTGATTGCCCTGTTCTATGCGGCAGTTGCGGCGGTAAACAAATTTGCGGGAACTTCCGTTTCTGCAACGGGTATCATTTGCGGAGTGTTTGCGGTAGCGGGTGCGTTCATTGGAAACCTGTTCGTTACCCTGATTAACTTTGTGATTGATATTTTCGTTGTGCTTTGGAATTTCATTGCGGCGTTTGCAAACTTTTTTGCAAATGTATTCAATGACCCCGTGGCGGCAATCGCCCGGTTGTTCTTTGATTTGGTTGATACAATCCTTTCCCTGTTGCAGTCTTTGGCAAGTGCGATTGATACAATTTTCGGTTCAAATCTTGCGGGTGCTGTTTCCGGGTGGCGTGATTCCCTTGGTGGTTGGGTGGATTCCACCTTTGGCAAGGGAACGGAAGTCATGGCGAAAGTCAACGCTTCTGATTATCACCTTGACCGCTTTGAATATTCCGGGGCGTGGGATGCAGGGTATAGTTTCGGTGAAGGTATTGAAGATACCATTTCCAACTTTGACCCGTCCAGCCTGTTCAACACAAATATTCCTTCCGCAAGTGATTATGCCGATTTGAGCAATTACACGGGTTCTATCGGTGACGGTGTGGGCGATATTGCCGACAACACGGGTTCTATCAAGGATTCGTTGGACATTACGGAAGAAGATTTGAAATATCTTCGTGATATTGCTGAACAGGAAGCAATCAACAGATTTACAACGGCTGAAATCACCATTGAACAGACCAATAATAACAATGTTTCGGGTTCTATGGACTTGGACGGTGTTGTTTCCGGGCTGACGGATGCGGTGAATGAAGCGGTTGATATTATCACGGAAGGGGTGCATGAATAATGAGTAAAAACGGATATGACTTTTATCTTGGATTGTGCTTGTTACCAATCACCCCCGACAAGTTGACCGTGAAAATCAACAATGCCAATACAACCCTTACCCTGATTGATGAAGGGCAGATAAACATTCTGAAAAAGGCTGAATTGACGGATGTTGAATTTGAATGCAGGATTCCACAAACCAAATATCCGTTTGCAAAATACAAAGCTGGATTTTTAGGGGCTTCTTTCTTCCTTTCTTATTTTGAAAATTTGAAAACGAGTAAGAAGCCCTTCCAGTTTATTGTTTCAAGAATGAAGCCCAGCGGTGGAATTCTTTTTGCAACGAACATGAAGGTATCAATGGAAGATTACAAAATCACGGAACAGGCAAAGGAAGGCTTTGATTTGATTGTGAAAATCAAGTTGAAGCAGTATCGGGAATACAGTACAAAAACAGTGAATATCAAAATCGCCGCTTCCAAACCGAAAGCCGTTGTGCAGCCCACAAGGTCAACAGAATCAAAGCCGGAAAGTAAAAGCTATAAGGTGGGTGACATTGTGAATTTTCATGGTGGAACACACTATTACAGTTCTTATCCGGGGGCGAAAGGCTATTCAGCAAGAGCCGGAAAAGCAAGAATTACCATTGCGAACGGTTCAGGCAAAGCCCACCCGTGGCACT
>UMCQ01028848.1_pt1 | contig 12057 bp, 9 predicted proteins | sample 1964271 | NCBI WGS metagenome assembly UMCQ01 (sample SAMEA4835972, study PRJEB28245) | human gut metagenome | biome: gut microbiome; material: fecal sample | place: Denmark | collected 2008
GCACGGAACATTACATGCACATGATTAATGTCATGGTCCTATTATACCATAGACCGCACTATCGAACAAGTGTTCTTTTTTATTTTTATGCAATTCATCTCCCACCTGTAGAGGAAGGAGAATTCTTGCTATATTATGTTAAAAACTTTATGATTAGATAACAACAAAACACGAGACTGCCACCTTCTATGGCAATCTCGTGTTTTTATTTTTCAGAAAAAACTATACGCTACTATTTATTTTTTCATTATTTCACTTTGCAAGATCTTACTGCACTGTATGCACCGTAAACTTTAGATTTTCCTACTGTTTTGTATGCACGTACTTTTACATAGTATTTTTTCTTAGATTTTAATTTCTTGATAACTTTCTTATATGTCTTGTAAGATTTAACAGTATAAGTTTTTGCACCTTTGAAGTTTTTCTTTGTTGCTACTTTGATCTGATATCCAGATACAGCTTTATCTTTCTTCCATGTAACTGTCAGTTTTTTCTTTCCTGCTTTTACTTTGGCTGTCTGTTTTTTGACTGTTACTTTTGTTGTAGCTGCTGGTTTTGCTGTTGTTGTAGTTGGCTGAGTTGGCTGAGTTGCTGTTGTAGTTTCTGGAGCTTTATTTACCGTAATTTTTACAGTTTTTGTTGCTTCATTATAGTTGTCATTAGCTTCAGCTGTAACTGTGATTTCCGCTGTTCCAGCACCCTTTAGAGTTACTTTTCCATTTTCATCAACCGTTGCTACTTTATCATTTGATGTTGCATATTTTAATGCAGTATTAGCCTTTGCTCCAAGATTAAAACTTGTTGCTCCCATTGTAACAGTATATGCATCTTTTGCAATATCAATTGTCTGATCAGCTTTATCAACTGTAACAGCTACCTTTAAATCTCCAAATTCTTCTGATTTAAAGGTTACTGTATAATCATTTCCAGCTGCACAAGTTTCATCTAATGTTAATGTTTTACTATTTGCATCATATGTCCAATGTTTTGGTTCTATTGCTGTTGCATGGTGTCCACCTTTTGCTACGGTTGCTACTTTATAATCCTCTGCTGGTAAATTCTCAAAGTTGAATTTAACAGCTGTTCCATTTGCACTATATGTTGCTTTGTCTGCAGTTCCTTTTACTTTTTCTGCATCAATTAATGTCTTTAATTTAATATTTGTATTAATAACAATATCCGCTGAATCTTTTAACAGATATGTGATCTTTTTGATTGTATTTCCAGCCTTCAGACCATCTGTTCTCTGATATGGTACATGATTTTGTCCATGTACAGAGAACACATCATCAACTGCCCATGCAAATTCCTGAGTCTGTAACCATGTATTATCACTATGTAATAATCCATAATTTTCACCCTTTTCATCTGTTAAAATGATTCCATACATATTAGTTGTTGTTGCTGTAGTATCACCAACTCCCAGATTTGCAATATCAATCTGATAATCTCCCCATGTAGTTGAAGTTGTCAGAACTGGTTCAGCATCTTCATCTTCTACCGTACCTTCTGTAGTGATCATCTTACTAAATGTTCCATCTGCATTTAATACTTTATATTCTGAATTAAATGCTTCGTTACTATAATCTGCATTGTTTAAATATTCATAAATCTTACTATTTTTATTCGCACTATCATCTTTCTGTTCATATAAATTATCATATAATGCTTTTGGAATTGCAATTTTTACTTCTTTAATTCCATATAATGTCGTATTAGAAATTGTTCCATCGCTTCCCTTTGTTTCATCTTCATCATTTGCGACACCTGTTTTATAATATGATGTTGCATATTTGATAGATTTTTTATTTGTTGCAGATGTAACCGCATCATACATACCCGTCTCTCTATAACTTGCTACTTTATCATTTGAAAGATCTGGTGTTGTTTCGTTTCCTGCTGCTATATTGTTTAATTCACCATAAAAGAAATCTGCATATTCCATATTTACAGTTGCATAAACCATTCCATCGATTGCTTTAGGTGTTGCTGGCATACTTTTCTCAGCAACCTCTGCTGCTTTTACGATTGCGCTAGTATTAAATACCGCTGGTACTGTTACAGTTCCTGTCAGCATTGCTGCTGCCATGGCCACAGAAAGACCTTTTTTCCACATTGCTTTTCTCATGTGAACCTCCTTTAAAATTATGTAAAATAATAATGTTGTTGTATTTCGGCAGAAAGTACTGAATCGCCTACATACATTTATCTTTATTTTTTGCACTCACTATAAATGATTCGTTTTAACTTAGTTATAGCTAACTAGAAATCTCAAAAAAAGACACTCGAAATAAAATCGGGTGTCTTTCTTTAAACATTCGTTAAACCATGTTTATAAGTTTTGTGCAAAAATACAGACCCCAATAAACAAGACAAGCTTCAGGAGAATGATAATGATCTCATTACCTTTTAATTTCTTACCTGACCCCAGATGAATGTTTTGTTTCGGACATACATCCACACATTGCATACAGTGGATACATTCCCCTCCATTCTTCTGGTCCCTTTTGATCTGATAATCTACAGGGCACTTAATCTCGCATGCACGGCATTTCGGAATACAATTACTTCTGTCTCTGTCGAGTACAGAAAACGGCAATGTCGGTAACCATGCAAAGATTGCTCCCATTGGACATAGATATTGGCAGAAAAATCTTTCTTTAAGGCACATACCCACCAGTATAAGTACAAAGATGATCCATCCGGCTAAATAGCCAAGATCAGGAATCTTACCTGTGTACAACATGGAAAATACTTCCCAAGCACTGGTTCCATGGAATTTTTTTGTAAATCCTAATGCATAGATCAGCATTAAGATAATTAATAGTATATATTTAATTTTCTGAAGTTTCCGTCCAGTTTCTTCTGAAACCCAAGGAAGCTTCTTTTTCACTTTTTTCTGAACCCATTGGGATAAGGCATACATTCCATCTCCCAAGGTTCCAAATGCGCAGGCATATCCACAGAAGAATCTGCCAAACAAAATGGTAAATCCACACAATGCGATCATCATTACAAGAAATGCATTCTGCTCGATCGGCTTGCCTGCCCTGATCTGTTCGATCACATACCTCACACCAGAAAATGCTGATGTATATAATGCCGGCATCCATAGGAAAAAGATGATCTGGATGATCTGCCGGGCGAGACGTCTTATATCTCTCTTTTGTCTAAGGTTCATTATGACGCCTCCTTCAAAGCATTTCGTACCGCTGCAATAATACCTTTTGAACTGTATGTCGCTCCACTTGCTACATCAACATCGGCTGTCTGCTTTTGTTTCATTGTATCTATGATTTTTTTTGCATTATTAAAATATGCACTGTCTTCATTTTTCGCTTCTTTAATCTGAATGTCATCGATAGAACCATTTTTTATGGTTACACTCACAACAATCTGACCACCGAATCCCTGACCGCTGCCTTCATAGGTTCCATCTTTCCATAAACCCGAACCACTGTTCTCAGCTGCGATCTTCGCTTCTTTTTCTGCTCGGATCGTTGCAATATTATGATATGCAAAACATACTCCAACGATCAGCACAAGATTTAGAAGTCTCATTAAGAAATGCTTATATTGTTTTAATTGTTTCATATCTCTTTTTTGTTCCTCTACCTATTGGTTAATCTTTGAAATTGCGTTCTTGTATGCATTGATCAATGCATTGCTTGAACATGTTGCTCCTGTTACCACGTCATAATTTTTTGAAGTATCCAAACCATTTGCGATCAATTGAGGAACTATCTTTTTTTCCGCATCCTTATACCATGATTGCATGCTTTTATCTGACCATTTTATATTCTGGATTCCTTTTACTTTTCCATCAGATGAAACTACAACTTCTAAAGTAAGATCATATGCGTCAAAATCTCCATCTTCATCTGGCTCACATACTGCACTTCCTGTATACGTTTGATCTGTCGGTGTTGTTGGTACAGTTGTTGTATTATCCTCAGATGAATTATCAGTATTCGTATTATTATCATTTGTACTATTGTTCGTATTATTTGTTTCTACTGTAGTTTCCGTATCTTTTTTCGCCAATGCTTTCTTTAACGCATCTCTGACTGCTGCCATGATACCTTTTGAACTATATGTAGCACCACTAACTACATCAACTTTATCTGTATTAGCTGATTGTACCGCAATAATACTAAATGGCACTTCAGACCATGCACGTTCAAAATATGCTGCATCATCTTTCTCATTTTTCACAAGTTTGATCTCTACGATCTTGCTCTTCTTGATACGAACACTGACAGTGATCTTTCCTCTGAATCCTGTTCCAGTTCCTTCGTAAACACCATCTTTGTATGTTCCTGATACTTTCTCTGTTGTATCTTTCTTCGTTGTGTCCTTTGTTGTAGATGTAGAACTACTGTCACTAGATGATTTATTAACGGCCGCTTTGCTTAACGCATTACGCACGGCTTTGATAATACCATTGGAACTAAATGTAGCCCCACTGACAGCATCTACATTTGTGCTCTGCTTCTTAACCATCAATGGAAGTAAAATACCTTTTGCACGGTTAAAATACGCTGCATCATCATGATTTTCCAAAATTTTAATTGATTTGATCTTATTCTTTTTGATCGTCACAGAAACTTTTACAGTACCATGATATCCAGCGGCCGTACCAACAAATGTACCATCTTTGTATGTTCCTGATTCATCCGCTGTACCAACACTTCCTGCAGATTTTGCAGAAGAATTGCCTGCTTTTGCAGATGATTTATCTTCTTCCCCTGTTAGCGCATTTTTTACTGCCTTAATGATTCCATTTGAACTGTAAGTTGCTCCACTGACAACATCAACTTTTAAGGACTGCTTTGCCAAAATATTTTTGATCACACCTACTGATGCACGATTGAAAAATGCGGCATCATCGGAATTACTTAATACTTTGATCTCTGTAATCTTATGATCTTTTACAGTAACTGAAACCTTTACCAAACCACGATATCCGTTTGCCTGTCCTTCATAAGTTCCATCCTTGATCTTGCTTAGATCAATATCCCCAGCATTTGCTTTCTTTGTTTTCTTTTTCGCTTGTGTCGTTGCAGCTTCTACCTGATTTTCAGAATTATTTTTTGATTTTTCTGACTTTGGTGCCGTATATCCAAAAACACTGTTTCCAACCAGACTGATCACAAAAATCGCAGGCACAAACTGAATCAGATTGACTTTCTTTAACTGATCAATGATCTTCATTTTTGTTTTTCCTTCTCTCTTTCTATCTGTTAATGTTTTATTTTTTTATTACTGTAAAATCACTATCTGAACTAAAATAATCTTTGATTCCCTGTGAAATATATATCTTATTATTTTCATCAACAAGGACCATATTGAATTCTTTGCTGTGTTCCTTCCAGTAAGAAATAGCTTTATCCTTCCCCATAACAAACAATGTTGTTGACAATGTATCAGATAATGTACCATTTTTACTGATGATCGTTACTGATTTCAGATCTTTTTCGGATGGTTTTCCAGTTGCTGGATCAATGATATGATGATATGTTTTCCCATCTTTCTCAAAGTATCTTTCATATGCTCCAGATGTAATGACTGCTTCATCAGCAGCTTCATATGCACCGATCATACTTTCCGTATCATCTGGTGACTGCACTCCGACTTTCCATCGGCTTCCATCTGTTTTTGTTCCGATTGCCTGTACGTTACCACCAAGACTGATCACACCGCTTTTCACACCATCCTTTTTATAGATTTTTGCAATTCTTTGTGATGTGTATCCTTTAGCAATTCCTCCAAGATCAATCTTCATATTCTTCTCTAATGTCACAACATTTGTTTTCTTATTAATTTTGATTTTCTGACTATTTACGTTTTTCAGAAGTTTCTGAATTTCTCTGTCCGATGGCACACGATATTTCTGTGTCGGGAATCCCCATAATTCCACGATCGGATAGATAGAAATATCAAAAGCATCGTTTGATTCTTTTGATTTTTTCTTTGCAAATTCGATCAATTCTAATGTCTCATCAGATATTTTCATTTTTTTCTTCTGATTCAGCTGATAGATCTCACTGTTTTTATCTACCGCTGACCATAGCTGATCTAATCGCTCAATCTCACTCTTAGCATCATCCACTGCTTTTTGCGCATTCTTTCCATATGCTTTCAGATTCATATAGGTATCCATGGCAAAAACTTGCGCACTTGCTTGCTGTGTACTTGCTTCACTACTTGTTTCTGTCTTCTTTTCGTCCTGTTTCTTGGCACATCCGGCGAATGATAGTACCCCTAAAACACTGATCATCACTATGCATATTAACTTTTTTAGTTTCATTTATTTCATCCTTCTAGGTTAGTATTTCCTAACCTATAGTTTATAATTTTTTTAATTTTGTTTCAAGAATAGTAAGTGAGTTTTTTTTTCATTAAGAAAAAAGGAACTGTCTTTTCTGACAATTCCTTTTTTGACGTTCTATTCTAACCGTTATTTCTTAATCTCATAGTATCCATTTGTCTTCTTAGTACGCTTGCTTACTTTGACATAATACATCCCTTTTTTCTTTGGAAGTTTTACTGTCTTTTCTAAGTGTTTTGCAGATGTTTTTACTGTCTTAACTGGTTTTTTCTTACCTCTCTCATAGATCGTAAACTTAAATCCACCTTGATCTGCAACTGTTAAAATCTTCAATTTGCTTTGCTTTTTGCTAGATTTTACAGATACTTTATACCAACGGGCTGCTTTTTCATTCATTGTATACATCTCTGTTGCATTTAGATTCTTTGCTTTGGATTTCTTATAGGCAACTTTCTTTTTGGCATAATTTTTTGTCGTATACAACATTGTATTGAGCTGCTCTTTTGGAGCCTTCAATACTAGACGGTAGTTTCCTTTACTAAGTCCATAACCTACTGCAATCTGTGTTTCGTCTTCGTTTGTTGGTTTAAATGACTTTGTTCTTCCGATTGTGATCCATTTTCCTTTTTCATTTTTCTGAACTTTATAGCTTGTATTTCCACCATCTTCTACCATGGATGCAACAACAAAACCTGCAAATCCTCTTTTTGTCATTTTAAATGTGTGATAAGTTTCTTTTTCTTCACCTTTTTGCATATTGAGGTCGTTTTTTGCTAACCCACCACATTCATTTTGTAATACGTAAGCTGTGATCAATCCTTCTTTACAGTTCTTTGGAAATTCTATATAATAAGTTTCTCCTGCATTTACCTGCGCCTTTACATAGGACAGTGGCAATTTCTTGATCATTTTTTTATTGGAATCATATAGAATTGCTTTCTGTTTATTATCCCCAACAACTGCCAGTCCTAAAGCTCCTGATTCTACTGGAGTGAGCTTGATCAGATCTGGATTTTTAAAATAATTCTGATCATAATATTTGATCCCGCCAGTCAGCGCATAATATAAGGCATCTTCAAGAGTTCCAAATTTGTATGCTTTAATTTCTTTTTGATTCCATTCTTCCGGCTCTGTTTTTCTTGCTGTTTTCTTCATTACTGTTTTACTCGGAAAATATGATGTAACTGCTTTTGATACTAAGCCATCCGCTGCTGATATTTTAACCTGCGGACACAGCATCGCTGCTGATATGACTGCTGCCATAAGAATACGAAATGACCTACTTTTCATTTTTTTCATCCTGTTTCCCTCCTTGTGATTCTTAATATGTATATGTTCCCAAATAATATGCCCCTGTTGTTTTGCTTGTAAGTTTCGTAACTTTCACATAATATGCTCCTTTTTTCTTTGGAAGTTTTACTGTCTTAACTTTATCATTCTTTGTGACTTTTACTGTTTTTAATCGTTTTCCCTTTTGATAAACACAGAATTTAAAACCTCCGCCTACAGAATCTTTGGACAACGTAACTGCTTTTCTTTTTTTGGTAGATGAAACAGAAACCTTATACCAACGAGCTGCTTTTTCTGTGGAAGTATATATACTGTCAATATCTGATTTTAGATGGATCGCTTTAGATTTCTTATAAGCTGCCTTTTTCTTTGATTTATCCCTTGTATATTCTACATTAATGATCTGATCTTTCGGTGTTTTTAACGCCAGACGATATTTTCCTGCCTCTAATCCATAGAGCACTGTACTGTCATATTTATCTGGTTTTACCGTTGTGCTGTATCCGACTTTTTTCCATGTCCCATTTACATTTTTCTCAATGTATACTCCAACTTTTTCATGTTTCTTTCCGATGGATGTAATATCAAATTGTACTTTTGAGCGTTTCGCTACGGAAAATGGATGATAGGTTGTTGTCCCTTTTCCAAGTTCATAATAACTTTTCTGATTCGCCATGGAAGTAAATTCGGTTTTGATCACACCAGTTAAAATGATCACTTTGTCTATCTTCTCTGGCAGTTTTACATAAAATTCATCTCCTGTTTTCACGATACCTACATATTCTTTGTCCCCGCCATCATTTAAATTATTTACTATAATTCTTTTCTTTGATGCATCATATACTGGTATTTTTGTCTCATCGTTACTTACGACACCAACCATAAACAGCCCTGGATCTGCAACTTTGATCTTTACCCAGCGGTCACTGCCTTTATAATTCTTATTATATAAATGCATTCCACCGCTCACCAGATATTTCATCATATCTACTTCTGAATCAAACTGATATGCAGTCAATTCCTCTTTGTTCCATTCTTCTGGTTCAACATATCTGGCTGTCTTTTTCTGTGTTATCTTGTCTGTATTAATATTTGTCCTTACATTTGCAGATACTGATGGGCTACACATTGCAATGCTTAAACCTGCTGCTATCAGAACTGCTCCCATTTTCTTGATTCCCCTTCTTGCCATAGAAATTCCTCCTTATATTTTGATTTGGATTAATAATACCCTATTTCATACGTTCCATTTGTTTTCTTTGTAAGCTTTGAGATTCTGATATAATATGTTCCTTTTTTCTTTGGCATTTTCGCTATCTTCGCATTTGCATTTTCTGTTACCTTAATTGTTTTAATTGCTTTTTTCTTTCCATTTTTATAAATTGTAAACTTGTATCCTCCAGAAACTGTGTTCTTTCCAAGATTCAGAATTCTTTTCTTCTTTGTAGATGTAATACTTATTTTATACCATCTTGAAGTTTTCTCTCCTGTTGTATATATATTCGATGTTTGTCCATCCAGTTTGATCTTCTTTGCTTTTGATTTCTTATATGCTACCTTTTTACTTTTAGAACTGCTTGTATATGAGACTGCATTTAACTGTGTTGTCGGTGCTTTGATCGCCAGGCGATATTCACCTTTAGTCAATCCATGAACAAAATCATCATCATAAGATGCTGGCTTGATCTTTACCGTATCATCGATTCTTTTCCATTGTCCGTTTTCTTTCTTTTCGATGTGTGCATAAGTGATCTCACTGTTTCGATCGATCGCTGAAATGTTAAATTCCACCGCAGATCTCTTCTTAATTGAAAATGGATGATATGTGGTACTTCCAGTTCCTGATTCATAATAAGTATCTGATGCTTTCATAGATCCAAATCCATCTTTGATCACACCTGTTGTCACAAATATTTTATCGATTTTTTCTGGCATTTGAAGATAGAAGACCTCACCTGCTTTTGCAAGCCTTCCATATTCCAGGTCTCCATCAGATGTCGTTTGAGCTAAAACTTTCTCCTTCGTTGAATCATAGAGATTTATCTTCTGCGATCTATTTCCATCTGTTTGTGTTGCAATTGTAAAATACCCTGAATCTGCAACCGTAATTTTGACCATATGATCCTTTTCCTGAAATTTATCATTGTATAGATGTGTACCACCTGTCTGAAGATAATCTTCAAATTTATCTGTAGATTCAAACTGATATGCTGTGATTTCTGTATAATTCCATTCTTTTGGAGTCGTATATCTCTCTTGCATTTGCATTCTCTGTCCCGCATAAACTATCATCTTGGGACAACTCATAGATACTCCGATCACTGCTGTCATCATTAATGTTGCTGTTTTCTTTAAAATCTTTCTCATGTCTATCATCTCTCCTACTTGATCATTCTATTACTTCATTATTCGTCACAAATAACCTTATCCATCAAAATATCATGCTCCTCTGTCGGTACCTGATCCATCATTAACTCTTTATAACATACCAGAATCTTTGGAAATGTTACTCCATCTAAAAAACGGTCATAGAATCCTGCTCCATGTCCAAGTCTACGGCCTTCTCTATCTGCACTTACACAAGGTATTACCGCCATATCAATCTTCTCTTTCGATAAGATTGGACACCTTCTGGATGGTTCCATGATTCCATATGCCCCTTCCTCAAAATCATCTAAAGCATGAATCTGTCTCACTTCCATGATTCCTTTCCCAATACACAATGGAACTCCGACATTCTTCCCCTGTTTCAGTGCCAATGCTATCAGCTGCCATGTATCAACTTCATTTTTCATACTTGCATAACAAAAAATAGTTTTTGCCTCTTGAAATTCTTTTAACTCTTTTACCTGTTCAAAAATCGACTGATCTGCTTTTTCTATATAATTTTTGTCTAATTTTTTCATCCATTCTTTTACTTGTTGTCTTGCTTCTTTTTTCGTCATGATGTCCTCCAGTTTTTATAAAATTACGCACAAAAAATGAACCTAATTTCTTAGGTTCATTTTATCATAATTTTCTTTCATTGTATGCTATTTCATTATAATGTTTTATATAATTCCATAATCTTCTCGCCAGTTGCAACATCTTCTGAAAATGCAGTCGCACTTCCTGCTGCTGTCCCCATCTTCAGTGCTTCATTATAATCTCCATTACTTCTTAAATATCCTGTGATAAATCCTGCTACCATGGAATCTCCAGCTCCTACAGAGTTCTTAACTTCTCCTTTTGGACAAGGTGTTATATGAACTTCTCCTTCTTCTGTGATTAGGATTGCTCCATCTCCTGCCATGGAAACTAACACATTTCTTGCGCCTTTTTCCTGAAGTTTCTTTGCATACTCAACAATCTCATCATTTGTCTTTAGCACAACATCAAACATTTCTCCTAATTCATGATTGTTTGGTTTAATCAGGAATGGATGATATTTTAATACGTTTAACAACAAGTCTTTTGTTGCATCTACAACGATTCGGATGTCTTTTCCCTGCAAACGTCCCATGATTCTTTCATATACATCTGATGGAAGTGTTGCTGGAATACTTCCTGCAAGAACTAAAATATCTCCATCTTCTAATTCATCTAATTTCTTAAACATCTGCTCTAATTCATCATCATGAATAACTGGTCCTAATCCATTGATCTCGCTTTCTTCGTTGGATTTTACCTTAACATTGATACGTGTCATTCCTTCACGTACTCTGATAAAATCTGGCTTAAATCCAAGTTCTTTCGCTCCTGATTCAATAACATCTCCTGTAAATCCAGCTATAAATCCAAGTCCTACACTATCTACTCCAAGATTAGCAAGCAGATGAGATACATTAATACCTTTTCCTCCACAGAAAATGTATTCTCTTGTCGTCCTGTTAACCTGTCCTAATGTCAGGTTATCTACTTTAATTACATAATCGATTGCTGGATTAAATGTTACTGTATAAATCATGAAAATACCTCCTCAATGTTTGTGATTCTTTTGAACTCTTTGTTTTCTAAATGATCTGTAATGATCTCTGCCTTCTTTAAATCTGCAAATTTAATAGTTGAGATCACATTGAATTTGCTTGCATCCGAAAGAATATATGTTTTCTGGCACTGTTCCATCGCTTTCTTCTTAACTGCTGCCTCTTTCTGATCTGGCGTTGTAAATCCCCGCTTCAGATCAATCCCATTTGTTCCGAAAAAGCCCTTAGTAAAGTTATATTTATCAAGCTGTTCTAATGCTTCTTCTCCAACCAATGCTTCTGTTACCGCTTTAATCTCGCCTCCGATCAAATGGACCTTAAATCCTGCGTTCATCAGTTTTCTCGCATGTGTGATCCCATTTGTCACATAAATAACGTCATATTCTCTGAGATAATCTAACATCATTTCTGTCGTTGTTCCTGCATCAAGATACACGATATCTTCTTTATTGATCAAAGATGCTGCATATT
>UMCQ01009871.1_pt1 | contig 11894 bp, 15 predicted proteins | sample 1964271 | NCBI WGS metagenome assembly UMCQ01 (sample SAMEA4835972, study PRJEB28245) | human gut metagenome | biome: gut microbiome; material: fecal sample | place: Denmark | collected 2008
ATTCAAGTTTTTAAAACTAACCCTAGATCAAAAACAGGAAAGCTTAAAGTGAAGAATAAAGCGGACCCGTTTCCCGATTGTCAAACGGCTCAGTGATTTTAATTATCAATTTCAGCCTTCGGTTAACCAGCAGCAAATCGACGAGTTTGAGACCATGTCATTTCTGGATAATCAAGAGAGCATTATTCATAAACTGTCACGAATTAATTCTTAGATTAAAGGTAGCTCAAGAAAAGCAACATCTGGAACGAGTAATGCATCGATATGAAAGGTATGATCTATTAATCATTGATGAGCTTGGGTATCTGCCGATATCGGCGAATGAAGCCAAGCTGCTGTTTCAACTAATAAATGGCCGTTATGAACGCAAATCAACGATCATAACGACAGATAATTGGATACAAAATTACTACGACAAACTAGTTAACGGTGAAATTATTCCTCAATTTGCTGAGGCTCCTTCAAGGCTTAGAAGAATAACCATTAATGAAGCAAGAAGAATCCAAACCTTCCCCGACAACTATGTATTCTGTGGTGCCAAAACGAGTGTATATAAGCAAATCGGAAATGCGGTCCCTTGTGAAATAGCTAAAACTATTGCTACAGCAGTCATAACCTATTTGAATAGTCACTCAATTTAAAAAAGAGAGATTTATATAAGCTTACAGACTAGTGTTTCAGATTTATTTTGCATCTTTAATTTTATAGTAATCCTCAGCATCTAACCCAGCATTCACATGATGCTTTGCCTTCGCATTTTGGTTAATCAACAAAACTACCGTCTCAACGCTGTCCTCAGTCGTTTGTCCGTTGACAGGTTTATTTAAGTCTATCATATTTGTCAATTTACCTCCAATGTTAAGCGGGAATTTGAAGGTGACACTCTTAATCACAGAACCATCTTCTTGTTCTTCCGGATCTCAATAAACTGATTTGCTAATTCTTTCTTGCGGATTTCTGTGGAGCCATCATAGGATTTTCCCATCTCTTCGATAAATGTTAATACCTTGTCCTTCGTGACTTGCTGATTTTGAATGCTCTTGATGGTGTCCTGTACTTCGTCCAGACTCTTTTGAAGAGTTACCACCTCGTCAACCTGATGTAATCCGCATTGAGTGCATCATAAAGCGTATCACTGTTTTCTACATCCCAGTCAAAATTATCAATGGCCGTGATATTGCGTTTTAAGGTCATGGTCTTATTTTTTATCTGCTTAGATAATAATTCCACCTGAGCCTCATATTCACTTGTATCGACCGCTTTACCTAATCGGTTGGCCATATCCTGACGGAACTGTTCATTGCTTGCAATCTGGACAATGATGTTACGCATCAGCGCATCAATCTTATCTTGTCTCCATCCCTTGGAATATGGGCAACGGTATTCACCTTTCTTTCTTCTGTGCTTGGAGCAAGTATAATAATATTGGCCGCCTCCGTGTTTGCCATCTTGCTTTACCTTGCCTAATCCACCGACACCATGCATTGGAGAACCACATTCCGGACAAACAAGAAGTCCGGAGAATACTGCTGCATGATTTGGATTATAAACCTTCGGCTGATTGTGGGTATTCTTCTTTCGAATGGCCTGTGCTTTGGCAAATAGTTCCTTTGAGATAATCGGCTCATGAAGTCCTTCTGAGCGGTACCATTCTGATTTATCCTTTACCTTTGTTGTGACCTTTCCTGTTTTCGGATTCTTCACATTGGTTCTTTTACCATAGACCATCACGCCGCAGTATATTTCATTGCAGATGACCTGACCGACAAAAGACTCATCGATATATACAAGCTTGCCATTTTCCCTCAGTGCCTTTGTATAGCCGTGTGTGATGAGATACTCAGCAACTCGACCATCACCACGCTCATGATTTACGTATCTGTCGAAGATAAGACGAATCAAGGGTGCTTCATCCTCATTAATCTCCAGAATGCCTTTCTCACTCTTATTTGTTGCCGGTCGGATGCGATTAACCATATGGTGCCTGACCACCGTTATATCGTCCCTGATGAGCCTTCTCAACGCGTCCTGCAAAAGTCTGTGCCAGAATGTTCTCTCGTTCCATCTCTGCAAGTCCTGACATAATCAGAATAAAGAAATTACCATAGGCTGATGAGGAATCCACAGCACCGTCATCTGTAAGAATATTGACTCCATGCTCCTGCATCTTGCGAAGACTCTCCAAGGTATCAATTGCATTTCTTCCGAGTCTCGAAAGCTTAAAAGAGAGGACATAGGTAATCCCATCTTTCTCATTTTCGATATCCTTCATCATCTGTGTAAATGCCGGTCTGTTTTGTACATCAGCACCGGAGAATCCTGCATCAACATATTCATTTACAACCTCAAAGTCCTTGAGATCCGCAAGCTTCTGAACATTCTTCCTTTGTGCATCAATCGAATAACCATCTACCTGTTTCTCTGTGGAAACACGGAGGTAGGTGTAACATCTCTTTTTCTTATTCATCTCTTAACTCCTCCTTGTTTTTGATAGAGCCTTGGCTCAATTTCATTATGTCGTGAACATAATCATTTTTCAGTGGCCTATTTCCATCATGTACCCCGGTGGTTAGGAAAAGATGTCGAATGCATCAAATCCCATTCTCATCAGAGCCAATATCAGTGCGGTGACACCTCAAGACTGTCATTTCCTATACTTTTATATATAGATTAATTTTTATACTCTATAGAAAAGGTATGTAAATACTAGTCATAAGGTGACACCACCACTGTCAGCATATAAGCAAAGGAGTCGATCAGTTGACCGACTCCTACGCATTATCACCATCATCAGAATCCGAATGCTTCGCTGTGTAGTCATGATACATGTCTACCAATACATCAATGAATGCATCGTAGGCTTCAGCCTGTTCTTTGGTCATGGTTTTCTTGTCAACGGTTATATCCGTCCTTAATCTATTTTCCATAAGAAAAGCACCTCCTACTTAGTAGCCAGGAGCAGAGGTGCAAAAGGACACATTTCCGAAAAATAATTCGATTTTTACGAAAGCCATCAACATATCATGGTCATTTATGAAGAGTGCAAGTCGATGCAACCGATTTCCTATACTCTTATATATACTTATTTTTTTACACCTAAAGAAAAGTTATATATATGACCTACATAGACCTACATAGACCTACACCACCGTAAACATCCTTGCAAAAACACCTCTCACCAAATACTGGTAAGAGGTGCTGATGTGCTTCTGTAAATCGGTTTATTTACTTGATGGCAATGACCTTCACAGCCTCCGAACGAATAAGCCTTGCATCCAAATACTCATTGCAGAGATATCCGACCTGATTCTTTGCTGCAAACAGTTCCTGTAATACCTTCATGCTGACAGGGGAGCGGTCAATGATCCAATAGTAGGACAGGTCACCGAAGAGAATCGGCTTCTTTCCACTATCGGCATCAGGCATATCGTTACTGATTACTACCGTTTTTCCAAGGATGGTATCATTTGCCTGATTCCAGAGATAATTGCCATCGGCATCTTTCAGCTTACGAAGAGCAATAGCGGTGGTATCATTCATCATCCATACGGCATTTTTGCGATACTCCGGCTTCACTGAGAAGAACAGGTCAATGACATTATTGTTTTAATCAAGTTCTGAACGATACTCATCATTCGTGTTAATCAGTTTCATTCCGTGATCCTGACAGAATTCAACCGCATCCTTGAATGTCGGAAAGAATACGGTACTGAAGCCATAGGCAACCATCCAGTTAAATGGATTTTCTCTATTGCTATGCATAATCAGAACCATTTCGTTATTTCTTCCTCTACGAAGTTGCACTCCGTCATAATGGTCATTTGAGAAATCATCTGCCTTCATCGTAGATAAGAAGTCATTCTGAAATGCCATTCCAATCGGTATCATTCGTTTCATAGATTCTTTGCTCCTTTCGTTTGATGATGTCCACAGTGGTGGAAATTATTATTTTTGTCCTTTTTGTCCGCTGTCCTGACATAGCGGAAGTGTGAAAAAGTAGAATATAGAATATATAATATATATATTTACTTTTCATGCTGAAGTTATTGACAATTACACATAAAGGACAAAAAGGACATAATTCAATCTGTGGTATAGATACATGGATTGATGAAATAGATCTCGCCCTTCGTTCTACCTCGTCCCGTCTGCTGCCTCATTGGCTTCACAGCAAGATAGCCATACTCAACCAACTGATCCAAGACTGATTGAACCTCATCCTTTGTCTTGAGACTCCTGCATAGTCGCATGATGTCTCGTCTACTTACTTCCGTCAGTCCGGACTTCTTGATTGCCGCAAGGACATACTTGCAGTTTCGGATTCCTTCATCAATGCCAAGAAGTGAGAAAGCAATCTGTGCATGCTCCAGGTAATACCTTCCGATGCGGATGGCGTTTGCCATCACTTAACCACTCACCATAAGCGGCTTGGGATCACTCAGGAATTCCCTTGTTATCCGTACCTCAGCCCGGCATAGGAGTGCTGCGATCCTTGCCACACTTCCTACAAGCTTTCCTGCCCAGTCTGCGATATCCGCATACTCTGTAATCAGCTTTGGCTCCAGTTCTTCTGAAAAGGCTTCAAGTAGTTTATCCGCCTCATCTGATAAGGTAATGACCTCAGGCTTCATATCCGGTTCATCTTCCAGGATATTTCGGATGCATTGCTCATACCGCTGATACACAGGTTGGGGTAACGTTTCGTTCCGGTAGCTTCGCTTGCCGACTTTCGACTCCGGTACACAGTACAGAAATCTTGCTGTCAGACCTCGTCCCCGGAAATTCCCGTTCTCCATCACTCCCGATAAAACGGTTGGCTGCGCCATCAACATGACAGTAAGAACAGGATTATAGATGGTCTCACTCTCGCGTCCGATACGATCCACACGGATGGGATCTCCAGAGTAGCCTTTTAGGAATACATCGATATTCACATATCGGGTATACATCCCTTTGAGCAGATCAAAGATGCCGCCTTCCGGTGAGAAGATGGCTGCCTTGCCGTCATTCTCTGCAATCATGCTGACAAGCTTCTCTGTGGTCACATCATCCCCGTAATAGCGGAGCGGCTTGATGTCCTGATAGCCGGAAAGTGCTTCAGAAGCCTTCCTGACTTCATCGATCTCAGCCTTGCCCTTTGATGCCTGTTCTTCCAATGACTTCAGCCGCTTCTCCAGAATATTCCGCTGCGTCTTGCTAAAATCAATCTCTGCTGCATGCTCCTGGTTCCATTCCTTCTCATGCTCATTCATCGGCTTGCCCATCCAAGAGCAGACTGCTGACTTTCGCTCAGAAGGCGGCATGAAGATGGCAATGAAAGTATTCACCGGTTCCGTCCAGTCTGGCTTTGGCCTGATAACATATTTGCCCTGCATCCCGATTGACAAGACCGACAGGGAAGCAGAGGCTGCCACATCCACAGGTGTCTGTGTACTCTCAGCAACTGCAAGAACATATTCCCGGATATCCTTCGGCAGAGCATCGACCGGAAAACTCGGCGCTGATCTGTCGCTGAGTGGTATCGGCTCATCTGGGAATGATTCATCCCGAAAATCATCTGCTGCGGACGAGATCTCCACAGGCTGATAAAAGTCCGTTACTCCGTTAATAGCCTTATTCAGAGTCCATGAACGGTAATCAACACGGTTCCATTTCTCACGGTACAGACCGCTGCCAAGATAGATCCGTTCCATCTGCTCCTCATCACCACCACACCAGAATGCAAGAATGGTCATGAAGGCAAGTTCCGCTTCACTCTGTGATGGGTATTTAGAAATATCTCCGTCATAGAGCAATTGGAATTTCTCCCCATTGACTGCTGACGATGCCTTTTCAATGACTTCCTCATCTGATAGAAAACTTCCCGCTGCATCCGTGCGTTTCTCTGCATTCTGTAATGTTGGTCGAAGCATATAGGTATCCAGAATCTCCGGCAGAACATCTGTGATATCACGGATGCCTGTCTCCCGGAGAGCATTTCCGGTGATGGTCACGAACTGACCTTTGTCCCTTGCTGCATAGACCTCAAGACCAAACTTCCGATTGTTGATGTAGTATCTTTCTTTGTCATACTGGAAACCATGAGTCTTTCCGATAACGCGGACTCCGATGCCGGAAGGGCTGACTTCGGTATAGCTGTCAAGCTTCTCAATGACCTTCTCAGCCATCTCAGAAAGCTTTCCATCCTCGATACAGTGATCGATATCGATGGCTGCCAAATTGCCTCTAATGGCTATTCCAAGGCCATCAAATGCATCAATACACCCAATGACATCATCGAATCCACAGAACCCTTTCAGTGTGCTGTTATTGGCATTCCTTCCATCAATCCCTTTCGGCACCTTTGTCCTGCTGCCGTTATGCACTTCATACTTCCATCCGCAGAAGTACGGATATTCCTTCAGTTCCTGCGGTAGTTTGTCGTACATTGGTTTTTCTCCTCCTTTCCTCCGTATTTGAGGAATTGCTCCTCAGAATATGGAGATTAGAATGGTGGGTTTGATGGGGTATATAACTTCCTCAGCTTCTTCTGAGCCGCCTTGATGGACTCATTCACAGAACTGTAATCCGCATCTTCCAACCTTGCGATTTCTCGGATGGAGTTGCCGTCCATGTAGAGATTGAACCTCCGGTACTGCGCTTCTGTGAGATTCTCATGAAGCCACTCATCAATCAGATTCTCCATTTCCTTCTTCATGGTCTCAGCCTCCACATCCATATCCGCTGCGAAGTCTTCACCCTCATAAATCAGACCTTCCAGGTGGCATGCTGTGTGGTATCGTTCCTTCCGTTTCAGGTTCTGCGTAAGCCTTGCATCATCATTGAGAAATGCAAGGACTTCCTCAATTCCCTCAGCATCATCATCCTCAAGCTGCACGATGACCGCCACAGGCTCATAGGGATCTTTGTAACTTACTTTTTTCATTCGCCGTCCTTTCCGCCCGGAAACGAAAAGAGCCGGAGAATGGCATAAAAATAGCCTGATCACGCAAAAAGGGCATAGTTATATCAGGTACATATCCATTCACTGCGATCGCAATGAACGAAATATGTATTCTGGCCCTTATACGTAATCAGGCTCATATTGTTTTTATTGGAGGAATGGCACTCCACAGAGAACCATTCCCGAATTCATGAAAGAGGATGATGGTGACAATTACGGAATAACCATAAGCATTCGGAGGAGGAATCCATCACCCTCTACTTGGTATCCACGGCAGAGGGGGTAAAAGGGCATTTTTTCTGAAAAAAGTGCAAAAAAATAAGAGTGACCATTTCTAATCACTCTGTAATAAAAATTCAAACTACGATTTCAGTTTATTTGGCATATCATTTCCCACTTGTTAACTGGCTATTTTGCTTTCAATTAATGAAGTTCAATTGCAACGATTCATAGCCCTCTTAATTGATGGCTAAAAGTCAAACATCTAAGGGTTGCAAACAGTATAATGAGAGAAACTGGAGGTGATCAAATGAATTCGGAATTTGATTCAAAACAAGTCTTATTGGTTTTTGGCTCCAATATTAGAAAAGAGCGAGAAAAGCAAGGACTGACCATTTCGGAATTAGCAGATTCAATAGGATACGACAGAGGATGTCTTTCATCATTGGAGTATGGTGAGCAAAACATTGAGTATAACACGGCATTAAATTTAGCACGGAAGTTAAATATTTCTTTCCCAATTTTGTTTTCCCGAAATTACCTTGATAATTTTTCAAATAGTACAAGTCCCATAGCAAGCAGATTTAACGAGGATGATTATCTTCTTGTATTTATAGAGAACTTCCAAAAATTAATGAAGAAGAAAGGACTTCGTCAAATTGATGCCTACGGAGAAACCAATATTCAAACGGCTTTGATAAGCAGAATTATCAACAGAAAAATATCAAACCCAACAATCAAAACTTTATCTGCAATGGCGTATACAGTGGATACAGAAATGTATTACCTATTTTCACGAAATTCTCAGGAGGAAATTATATGATTTTTACAGCGTATTCGGATGAATCTAATGTAATTAATATGATTCATACTTTTAGAAACGAGGATTATGCATTGATTCGCATGACCTCTACAATGATTGAAAAGAACAATTTAGATGCAAACGGTATTCTGAGGGATTTATTGTATGAATGGAGACTTGTGGATTATGATTCTCTTGATCATGGTGGACGATATGGAGTATCTTATGATGCCCTGTTTGTGCAATCCGGAAAAACAGAAGTTATCAAGTTGAAATTCTATCGTGTGGCCAACAGCCGAGGAGACAGACGCTTCTCGATTGAAACCATAAAACAGCGAATGCACAACGGAGAAATCAATGAGGGCGATCTTCTCTACATCTCAGTTTTCCAGAACCAAAATGGAGAACCACAAATCTATCTAATCAATTTAACTCATAACATCCCAACAGAAAATGATCTTCTTAATGCAATTGGAATTGATGCAATTACTGATTTGTTTTATCAAATCAGACCACGTCTGCAAGAGATTATCAATGGTGGTTTCTTTGATAATGCAAAGGGACATGGTCCAATTGCGCCAAAAGATGTCGGAGATACATTGGAGTTCCTTCTTGGAATCAATACAAATAACCGTAATGATGCAGATTATAATGGTTTGATAGAAGTTAAGACAAAAGGTGGATCAAGAACAATGGACACACTTTTTACCTTAAGACCGCAATTTGAAGGAACTAGAGTTGCAGAATATGAACCATCTGATAGAAATCGAGTTTCTGCTTTTGCCAGAATATACGGATACGATTCAGAAAAGCATCCAGGTTATAACAGTCTTTACATAACAATCGGATCTCTTGAGGCACCACAAAACAATCAAGGTTTTTATCTTCATGTCAATGATGAGGGCCGAACAGTGAATTTAGTATGGCGTAATCCTGATAATGGTAAGGCGGAAATAGCAGCATTCTGGACTTTTGAAGATTTACGCCGCCAGCTTTATCTAAAACATCCATCCACACTATGGGTTAAAGCAGAAAGCAGAGAGGTCAATGGCATGGTTCAATTCAAATATAATGAAATTGAGTTTTCAAGAGCTCCTCAGTTCACTACTTTCTTATCACTCATAAAAGCGGGTGTTGTTACCTATGACTGGCGTGGGTATACAACTAAAGACGGAAAATATTCCGGAAAAAATCATGGTAATGCATGGCGAATCAAACCATATGCAAAGTCCGAATTGTTTGGTGAAATAGATGCAGTAGAATTCTAACGACAGTGTCATCATTAGATTGAATATTACGGATTATCCCCAAAAATTTCTAAAAGAAAACAGAAAAGAGCATCCATCTAGGTATCGTTTTAGATAACCTGATGAATGCTCTTTTACTATTTGTACGTTTATAACACTTTTTTTATTTCGAGTGCTACTGCTTTCGCTAGAAGTGGCGGAACGGCATTACCAACTTGCGTATATTGTGGTACTTCGACTCTGCGAAGAAGTCCACCCGTAGTACGCTTTCCTAGGAACTCAAATGAATCATCAAATGACTGACATCTTGCCATTTCTCTTACACTGAAGGTTCTAGGCTCCCATGGACTGATGTAATCATCTGCTATAGTAACAACTGTAGCAGATGGCTGATCAGGATCCCATTTTTGTCTAATATTTTTCTTTGTAAGAAGAATCTCTGCTTGCTCTTTTGTAGCACCCGGCTTGCCAAATAATTCAACAACTTCATCTGGACTCATCTCAAGGCGTTCACTACATAACGCTATAAGTGCGGGTTTATCAGAAATATCTATACCGTTCTCCATAACCCTTCGTTTAAGGTATGTGCCAGATTCGCCGGCTTCAAATAATTCAAATCTTTCTCTAACAATATCTGTTATACGAGAGAGTTCTGTATTTGGCGTGGTTTTCGCTGCGATAGGTTTTCCATCAACAGCGGGAGTCCTACCGCTAATACTATCCAACTGATACTGTGAGGGCATTGGATTAACCTGTTCTCTTTGCTCAGGATCAGTAATCAAATCTCCTATTGCCTCTAATAAAGTAACCCTATCTTCTGGCTTTACTGTTGGTTCAGGATACTTTGGCGGCGTTAATCCTCTCCGATATCCCATAAATATAATTCGGTTTCTTCTCTGTGGAACACCATAATCTGCTGCATTAAGAATCCTGGGTTCAAGAGTATCGTAACCGATTTCGTTCAGTTCACTTCGAAGAATGTCCGGTGTGACACTTCCGTCAGGATATTCAATACCTGTTATTCCGACGTATCCCATAAATTGCATATCAACAAAGCCCTCAACATTTTCAAGTACAATGTACTTTGGCTTTATCTCATTAATTACACGCACATACTCACCAAAGAGCATGTTTCTTGGATCTGATTTGTCTCTACGTCCGGCTCTGGAAAATCCCTGACAACTCGGTCCTCCAATCATCAGATCTATCTCCGGCATTTCTTTTCCCTTGAATATCTCTAACGATGTGATATGTTTACGAATATCTTCTCCTGTAAGGTCTCTGATGTCGGAACGTTCAAACCAAGTATTCTTCCCTTGAATTAATCCTAATTGCTCATGTCGGTGCTTATAAGTAACTTCAACCATATCACTGATATCCGAACTGAAAAGGATATGAAAGCCAGCTTGTATTAGGCCTTCGGAACAGCCGCCCGCACCACAGAACAGATCTACTGCATATGGCATAAAAACAACTCCTTTTATTTCGGTATTAACTAATTTTATCATGACATACTTTGAAAGTCCAGGACTTTCTATATCACGAATATTATCATGAATACAGCGTAAAGTCCAGGACTATTTTAAGTCTCTATTAGATGATTTTTTATAGATGATTTTTTAGATTAAATTGAAATGCTTAAACGCATCCATGATGGCTTCTTCTTTCTCAGCCGGACATGTAGGCACTTTCCCTTCTCCAGAGCCTTTATTGTAGTTCTTACGTTTCTCAAGCCCTACTTTGTCCTTTATCTGTGCGATATATAATGTGGAAACATTGAAGCCATATTTCTCTTTGATCCACTTTTTAATATTGCCATATGTAGGCTTTTCTGCTGGTTTATATTCTCCCTGATTAAGAGAAATCCCTTCTAAATCAACCTTTATGGACACTACTTCATCATCGTTGATATTTTCCCTAACCAGTAGGACGCATGTCTCCACATGCGCCGTTTGCGGGAACTGGTCAACCGGCTGAATCCTGCCCTCGACATGGTAGCCTTTTTCCATCAAGCTTTGAATGTCGCGCACAAGCGTAGCAGGGTTGCAGCTGACGTAGACGATCCTGTCCGGATTCATCCCCGTTGCGCTTTCGATCAAGCTTTCAGTCAAGCCTTTGCGCGGTGGATCGACCATGATGACGTTTGGTCTGATTCCTTTTTCTTTCCACTTGGCCATCCAGTCTTCGGCATTGCCGACCTCAAATCTGAGGTTGTCAAGCTCGTTTAGTTCAGCGTTGTGCTTGGCATCTTCAATGGCTGTTTCAACGATCTCGACTCCATAGACGGCTCTGCATTTTTCAGCAAGGGATAAAGAAATCGTCCCGATTCCGCAGTAAGCGTCGATTGCGGTTTCTTCTCCGGTCAGGTTGGCGAACCTGATTGCGGTCTGATAAAGCTTTTCCGTCTGAACAGGGTTAACCTGGTAGAACGACTGCGCGGAAATCTCGAATTAGAGGTCGTTCAGCGTGTCCTTGATGTAATCCCTGCCAAAAAGTAGCTTGGTCTTTTGGCCCAAAATAACGTTGGTTCTGTCACGGTTGACGTTTTGCATGACGCTGACGACGTCGGGACAAGCGGCAACGATCTTTTCGGCAATTTCTCGATCATGCGGGAGACGGCCGTATCTTCCGTAATAATTTTCGAAACCATTTCCCTGACCGGTCGATATGTTTCTTTAGGGCT
>UMCQ01067256.1_pt1 | contig 11486 bp, 10 predicted proteins | sample 1964271 | NCBI WGS metagenome assembly UMCQ01 (sample SAMEA4835972, study PRJEB28245) | human gut metagenome | biome: gut microbiome; material: fecal sample | place: Denmark | collected 2008
TCAAACTATTCTTCTCAGACGTAGGAATCCTGACCAATCAGTATTCAGATCAGGTAAAAATAGCCATATTAAATAAAGAAAAATCAATCAACAACGGAGCACTCTTCGAAAATGTAGTAGCACAAGAACTATTAGCAAACGGATTTAATCTATACTACTTTAACAACAAAAAACAAGGAGAATTAGACTTCGTCATAGAACTAGATGGAAAAGTAACTCCTCTAGAAATAAAATCAGGAAAAGATTACAAAAAACACTGCGCTTTGGAAAATGTATTAAAAGAGAAAAACTACGAAATAGAAAGAGCATATATCTTCTCAGAAGGAAACGTAGAAATAAAAGATCAGAAGATCTATATGCCAATTTACATGATAATGTTCTTGAAGAATACAGAATTAGAAAATACTATCTACAAGATAGATTTAAGTGGTTTATAAAAACTATTTCTATAAGCAACATTTCAATACCTCTAAATTAAAGAAAAATTCAACTATATACGGTTTCTGCCCATATATAGTTGAATTTTTCATCTACAGCCTAAAGGATAGCCATTAGTTATTTATAATAATCTTCCACAATAAATCTTGCCACACTATCCAAATCATTTTTCTCAATTACCATATCCGCCATCTCACGAATCTGCGGCAATCCATTTTCCGGTACATAACATCGATCAGATAATTCAAGCATCTCCACATCATTCACATTATCCCCAAATGCAACGATCTCATCAATGTCATACATCTCCTTCAATTTCAAAATTGCAGAAGCCTTCGATACAGATTCCTCACAAATTTCAATAAAATAATTTCCAGTATAAATATCCTTCGTGATCGTTGCCTTAATTCCATCAACAGAAGCGGAAAGATCAAGAATCCGTTTCGTTTTTTCATAAGAACCATAACCAACAAAGAAAATTACCTTACATGAATCCGACATTTCAGATAAAGAAGCAAGATCTTTTTTGAATGTATGATACATCGGTCCACGCTTTTTAATGTAAGCCTGATCAGCTTCATCAAAAAGTCCCTCATATAGAAGATACAATTCCTCATCGACTAATCCATAGATAAAAGAAGCAATCTCATTTTCATCAAGAATCTTTTTTAATTGAAGGACGCGATCAAAAGGAATATCGGAAATCACATCATAATGTCTTGTCTGGCAGTTATAAATACATCCGCCTGTATTTAAAATGACAGGAATCGAAAAATCAACGCCAGCAACTCTTTGATCAAAAGCAAATAAGTTTCTGGATGTTGCAATACTTACTTTTGCCCCGTCTTTTATTACTTTATTCAAGATATTACGGCTTCTATCACTGATATGACCATCAGAAGCCAGCAGTGTCCCGTCAAGATCTGAAATATATAAAGTCTTTGTTTTCATAAAAATAAATCCTTTCTTACTTAATAACAAACTGTTTTTACTATATACAAAAGGAATTTCAGAAATAAAATGTTCGAAATCTCCTTACAGACAATATTATACCCCTCAAAACGAACACAGTAAACTATAAAAATTACTAAAAAACTTACAAAACAAACAAAAACGCAAAAATAAAATAAAAAATCGAACAAAAATGAAAAATAAGTGTTTACAAATGTTTGAAAGTATGGTATAAAATAATCAGGAGGAAAAAATAACACACAAAAACAAACAAATCACACCGTGTTATTTAGAAACAAAATGAAAAAATTAACAAAAAAAGCAGCCGAAATGACAACAAAAGAATTAGCAGCTTACATCGATTACTCCGTATTAAAACCAGAATTTACAGAAGAACAGATCATAGAATTAACAAAAGATGGAGTAAAACTTGGATGTGCAACAATTTGTATCAACCCAGGATATATGGAATTATGTGAGCCATATGTAAAAGGAACAGACACAATGTTATGTCCAGTTACAGACTTCCCATTCGGAACAAGCTCAACAAAATCTAAAGTAGAACAGATTGAAGACGTAGCAAAATATGACACAGTCAAAGAAGTAGACGTTGTAGCAAACTTCGGACACATCCGTGCAGGAAAATATGCAGAAGTAACAGCAGACATCAAAGCATGTGTAGATGCAGCTCACAAATATGGAAGAGAATTAAAAGTAATCTTCGAAACAGACGCATTAACAGAAGAACAGGTTCGCAAAGCATGCCATTGTGCAATGGACGCAGGAGCTGATTTTGTTAAGACAAGTACAGGATTCTTAACAGGATTTGATGCACATGGTGCAACACCAGAGATCATCAAAGTAATGCAGGAAGAAGTCGGAGACAAATGTAAAGTCAAAGGAAGCGGATGCATTCGTACAAGAGAACATTTCTTACAGCTGATCGATATGGGAATCGACAGAATGGGTGTTGGATACCGTTCTGTACCAGTTGTATTAGACTTAGACAAGTAAGCAGCTTATGAATAAAGAAATCGCAGATGCATTGAACTGCATCATAGAATTTCTGGCTGTAAGAGATTTAGCACAGATGTCAAAAGATGCCCTCAAGAAAGCTTGTGGGGCATCAAAGGCAGATGTGATCATTGCATTAGGAAGCGACCTTCCAGTCGTAGCCGAGACAGCTTGTGAACTTTACAAGGAAGGATACGGAGAGAAATTAATGTTTTGTGGAGGAATCGGTCATTCCACAGTGAATTTAAAGAAGAAAGTTGCAAAGATTCTTAATGTAGAAACAGATCAGTTACCAGAGTCAGAAGCCGAAATATACGCATGTTTAGCAAAAGACAAATACCAGATTGAAAGTTCATCCATTTTCATGGATAAAACCTCAACCAATACATCCGAGAATATAAAAAATGCCATACAAATATTTAACGATCATACAATAAAACATGAAACTATGATCCTCATTCAGGATCCAATCCTTCAAAAAAGAAGTTATGTAACAGCATTAGATATGTTCAATGATCGTCAAAAGATCATAAATTATGCTCCAATAATTCCAAAACTTAATTCGGATGGAACCATTGAAAATGATACGCCATATTTATGGGAAGGAACAAGGCTTTACGAACTAGCATTGGGCGAAGTATACCGTCTTCGTGATGATGAGAATGGTTATGGACCAAAAGGGAAAGGATTTTTAAGACATGTCGATATACCAGAAGAAGTAAATCGTTCGTTTGAAATAATCGCAGACAAGATGCCAGAGTATCTTGCCCGCTGTCAGTAGGGACAACCTAGCACGATGAAGGAAGGAGAACACCATATGAAACAGATTATGATCATGAGCCACAGTATATTTGCAGAAGGAATCAAATCCGCATGTGAAGATATGTTAGGACCGCAGAATGATATTATCACGATCGGTTTTACAAATAACGCTGAGTTTGAGAAGACGATCAGTGACAAACTGGATAAGATTCCAGAAGAAGATGAGCTTATTTTATTATTTGACAGTATGAGAGGAACTCCTTGTACGGCCGTCATCGAATTGTTGAGAAAGAAGAATATCTCAAAGAAAAGTCTGTTACTGACTGGAATCAATCTGCCAGTTCTTGAGCAGGTTATCCGTTATAAAGAAGAAATGAGTCTGGAGGAACTAAAAGATAAAGTGATGCAGCTTGCAGTAATCTCTATTGCGGGAACAACTTTATCTTTCCAGAAGAATGGAATTTCATGAAAATTTATCATTAGAATTGTCCTTTTCTGTTCCTTTTTGTTCGAAAGTAGGGTAAAATGAGAGGGAATAATAAAGGAGCAAAAAAGATGATAGCAAGCGAACGTTATGAAACCATATTAAATCTGATCCAGGAGCAGGGAATCGTGAAAGTGAAAGATCTTGCGAAACTTATGCAGGTAACAGAGACAACGATCCGGCGTGACTGTGAAGAACTGGAACATCAGGGCAAATTAATCCGCGTTCACGGCGGGGCCAAAGGAATCAACCAGAATAAGATCGTTTCAAACCGCGACGAGAAGAATGTACGGGATCGCACAGAATTTTCCGAAAGCAAGGAACTCGTATGCAAGAAAGCAGCATCCTTTGTCAAAGAAGGTGACTGTATCTTCCTCGATGGGATTACAACGGTTGTTCCGATGGTTAAATATTTAAAGGACAAGAATATCAAGATTGTTACACACAACTTTCTCGTAGCAGAAGCTTACCAGAATATGACATGCAAAGCGGAACTGTTTTATTTGGGTGGAAAATACATTCCGGAATATAACATGTCAGCAGGACCTGTAACGATCGGGAATCTCTCAAGATTTAACTTTGACTATGCATTTTTAGGCTGTGCAGGCGTAGACTTAGAAAAGGGCATGAGTTATACGACGGAGACGGAGACAATGATGGTCAAGGAAAAAGCGATGGAACAGTCAATGAACAATTATCTGTTGATTGATTCTTCCAAATTATCGGTCAAAGGATTTTACAATTTCTCCAAATTGTCAAACTTTGATGCGATCATTTGCAATGAATTCGAAGGAATGGAGAATGTCGAGTTACCAGACAATTTTATTATTGTTCCAACGGATCAGGCATAGAATAACAGTATAAAAGAATATAAAAGTGTAAATAAGTAAAAAGGAGAGAAAAAACTGTTGGAAGGCAGTTTTTCTCTCCTTTTGTGTGTTTTTTAGGTGTTTTTAGGTTGATTGAATTGTTGAATTGGTTGAATTGCAAAATATCAGGTATTGAAAATATGAAATAAATATAGTATATTAAAAACATGAAAAATATACAGTTATATAACAGGATGGGAGGAAATCAGTTCAAATGGCACAGCAAAAGAAAATAAAGAACCATATAAAAGCAGATCATATTTTAAAAAAATTCTGGAAAGATAATAGCAGATTTGCAGATTTATTTAATGCTTGTATGTTTGATGGAGAGCAGGTGTTAAAACCTAATGACCTGACAGAAGTAGATACGGATATTTCATCATTTCTTCAATTTAATGGGCATGCAGAAACAATACAGAAAGTCTTAGATGTAGTTAAGAAAACAGCATTTGGTATTGATTTTGTAATTCTAGGAATTGAAAATCAACAGAAAGTTCATTATGCAATGCCATTGCGTCACATGGTAGGTGATGCATTTTCTTATTTAAAAGAATACAATGAATTAGCAGCTCAAAATAAAAAGCAAAAGAATTGGAGAAATTCAGATGAATTTTTATCAGGGTTAACAGCAGAGGATCGTTTACATCCAATGATTACGATCTGTATTTATTATGGCGAAAAAGAATGGGATGGTCCTCGTTCATTGATAGACATGTTGAAAGTACCAGAAAGATTTCAATCGTTAGTATCAGATTATAAGATGAATCTTATAGAGGTAAGAAATAGTGAATATCTGAAATTTCAGAATTCAGATGTCAGTACAGTTTTTGATATCAGTAGATTCATTTATGATAAAAGATATGATAAAATTAATGATATGTACAAAGAGCAATTAATACCTTCAGAATTGGGATTAGTAATTGGTGCGATTACAGAATCACAGAAATTGATTGATGATGCAATAAAGCTAGAGAAAGAAGGAGGGAAGATGAATATGTGCAAGGCGCTAGAGGAATTAGAAGAAAAAGGAAGGATAGAAGGAAGAAGAGAAGGAGAAATCAAAGGAGAAATCAAAGGAGAAATCAAGAATAAAATTCTACTCATTCAAAAAAAATCCCAAAGAGGAGATTCTATGGAGAAGATAATAGATGATCTTATGGAAAGTATAGAATTTGTTCAGCCGATTTACGAAATGATCAAACAAAATCCAGAGTTATCAGTTGATGAAATCTATAGGATTATCAGTAAATAATTTTCAAAATAGAATATCATCAATTTATCAACTGCAAAAAAACATAGAATGAGAAATAAAAACAGGAACCGCAGACCAAATGCAGTTCCTGTTTTTATGTTGTAATAATTTTAAGATTGAGATGTAATTGATATTATTTAAGAGAGATTATTTCTTCTTAGTTTTTAAAGCTTTCTTAGCGGACCAAGCAGAGTAAACATTCTTAGATTTGTTGTTTACTTTTGTTACTTTGTAGCTTCGAACTCTTACATAATATTTCTTATTCTTTTTCAGCTTCTTTAAGACTTTAGAAGCAGATTTCGCAGAAACTTTGACTGTTTTTGCTTTCTTAAAGTTCTTAGATGTGCTGTACTGAATCTGGTAAGCAGCAACTCCGGAAACTTTCTTCCAAGATACTTTGATAGAAGTCTTCTTAGCTTTGCTTAATTTCACAGTTGTCTTCGCAGGAGCTTTCACAGTTGCTGCGTTTGTTACAGTAGTTGTAGCTGCTGGTTTAGCTGAAATTGTATAAGATAATTCTTTTGTACCAGCATATTTCTTTCCATTAAATTTAACTGTTACTTTGTAAGTTCCAGCTTTTGTGCTGTTAGCGTCAGAATAAGAAACTGTATAATTATCAGCAGAAATTACAGCACCAGTACTATCTTTTACAGTAACAGAAGGTTTCTGAGCCTGTCCATTTTCTGTGAAAGAAGTTTTATCTAAATCGATAGATGCAATTTTAGCGATTGGAGTAGATTTTCTAACATCACCGCAATTTACACATGTATCATCAATGGAACCATCTTTTTCTAAAGTTGCAGCTTTTACAACTTCTTTATATTCAGGTTTTGTTAATGATTCAATAGCATTGGAAAGGTGAGTATTTGCTTCAAGGATATTAGCTTTATATAATGTGTCATGTTTTAAAGCATCCTGAGCTTCTTTATATTCTGTTTTAAAATCAGAATATGGCTTAGCACAGTATTCAGTTTCTTTTTCAAGATAAGAATCAGCAGTTTTTATTGTAGATTGTAAAGCTTTTACTTCATCACTATCAGAAGCAATTACAACGTGCTGAGCGATGTTTTCTTTGTCTGCATGGAATTTATATGTATAATCTTTATAACCTAAAGCGGAAACAGTAACACTCCAGTATCCTACTGCTTCATCTCCAGAAAGATCAAAACGAGCAGATTCTGTTAAACCAAGCTGAATTCCCATTGATTTATGCATCCAGTTATCAGCAGCAAATTTTGTACCATAAGTTTTTACTGGAGTTGTATAAGTACTGTCATCTCCATAGAAAGTCCATTTTACAGACTGAAGATTAGCACCAAGATCACCGTAATCTCCATTTAGGTCGAGACGTAAAGTCTCACCATAAGAACCAACAGCGTCTCCAGAACGTAAGTTTGGAGTCACACCGGTTGCTTCTTTTAATGCCTCATCTTTAACACCGGATTCTGTTCCTTCGTTACTTCTTGCAGAAAAAATAAATGAACCATCTTCCTGTTTTGTAGCAGTTTTTAAACCGTAAGTGTTAGCTGTAACATTTGCAGTTTTTTGGTAAGATTTTAATTGGTTTTCACCATAACCACCAACAAGAGTTCCACCATTTTCAACAACAGTGTGGTTTGCTTTTAATGCATCTAAATCTGTAGTTTTTACTTTAACAGGAACATATTTTGTACCTTTTACTTCATAAGAAGTTAATTTATATTGCGTACCATCAGTATCAGTAATAGTTCCCTTAGCATAGCTTACACCTGTAGCATCTGTGGATGATTGATAGAATTTTTTACCATCTTTACTCCAGTGAGAAACAGAAAATTCTTTTATGGTACCATCAGAAGCTTTTGCTTCAATGACTGCATTTCCTTGGAAACTTCCTCTGTGAAGTCCGTGATTTGTAGTTGCACGAGTAACGACGTCATATCCACCTTTATCTTTTTCATAATGAGAGTCTTCTACATCAGAGCTTGAAGTATCATTAGCATTATAAACACCTTCATTCGCCCAATACTCAGCCCAAGTAAGACCAACATAGCAATATGTCCATTCATCCTGCTGTGCATCATTAGCAGCCTTAACAATGTGAGCAACATGAAAAATATTCGCTGTCACAGGAGTCGCAGTTAAAACCATTGCACCACTCATAGCGATAGCAAAGGCTTTCCCGATTAATCTTTTACGCATATAGTTTTTCCTCCGTTTTCTGTAATATAAAATAATAGCGTGTACGTAGTTAGAAAACTCTAACTGATGAAAGATATGATACCACACGAAAGGTTAGTGAACAATAACTACAAATGAGAATAATTATCAATATCTTGTCATTCATTAAATGCAGGTGTGCTCCTACGGTCACTGGACAGGATATTGATAATTATTCTGGAAGTTACTATAATTAAGGAAGTCATATTAAGATGAGAGTGTCAAAAGTACAAATTGCTTATTTGTGCAAGCACAAACGCAATTTGTACTTTTGACACTTACATCATATTAAGAAATTCGTAAGAATTATATCCGCAGAAACGAAAGAACCACCTGATACACTAAAACCATCAAAGATATGAGGAGGAAAAGTATGAACCAGCCAAAGATCCTAGTCGTTGATGACGACAAAGAGATCGTAGGAGCGATCAAGAAACGTCTGGAAATGGAAGACTATGAAATCATAACGGCATATGATGGTCTGGAAGCCATGGATATCCTGATGGAACAAGAAGTCCAGCTTCTGATCATAGACGTTATGATGCCGAAGATGGACGGACTATCCGCAACGATGAAGATCAGGGAAAGCAAGAACATCCCGATCATCATTCTTTCAGCCAAGACAGAAGAAAGCGATAAGATCCTGGGACTATCTATGGGAGCCGACGACTATATCAGCAAACCATTCCGCCCAGATGAACTAGTAGCGAGAGTGAAATCCCAGCTGCGAAGATACATGCAGTTTGGAGGAATGAACGCCGCAGAAAGCAATAAGGAACAGATCATCAATGGCGGACTGATCCTTGACATGAAAGGAAAAAGGATGATGGTAGACGGAGAGCCAGTGAAACTGACTGCAACCGAATACAAGATCGTAAGTCTCCTGATGAACAATCTGGGCAGAGTATTTTCAGCAGATGAGATCTACGAACGCGTATGGAACGAAGAAGCCTATGCAACAGAGAATACCGTTATGGTTCACATCCGTCGTATCCGCGAGAAAATAGAAATAGATGCAAAAAATCCAAGATATTTAAAGGTGGTGTGGGGAATTGGATACAAGATCGAGAAAATGGACTAACAAAGTATTGATCACACTTGTGATGATCGCTATGACCCTGTCAGGGATATATGGACTCGATACGATCAATAACATGGCAGTGACAGGAGATAACAGCTTCAGTCTGGATGAACAGGATCAATCAGACTATATCAAAAACACACAGATGTCACTGTTTGATAAATGGGCGGATCAAGAAGGTGATAAAGTCTATTATACACAGGCAAATCATGTGTCAGAAAGTTTACTGAATAAGATAAAAAAAGAATCATTTGTGAAAGTAACGATGAAGGTCAAACCATATGATAAAAAGATGGTAACGACAACATCAACATATGGAACAGAAAATGCGAACTATACTGGGGGCAGGATTGAACATTTTCATATAGAAAGAGGCAAGACAGAGAAACTAAACAAAGACGGAAGTTTCAAAGGATGGGATCCGTATGACGAATACGATGAGTACAATGCGGATCAGACAGAATACTATGAATTCTATGGGGATAATTATACGCTGCAGGATATATTCCCGGAACAGCTTCTGATCAATGATCAGAAGAATCAGCGTCTGGAAAATGCAGACATTGAGATTTCTTTGACAAAAAAAGCACTAACAGAGATTGAAAATTTCCGAAAAGGATCAACAAAACAGATCACGACGGGAATCAAAACGATCATCGTTGTTTCGATCATTGAAGTAATCGGAACGATCCTGCTGTGCATCTTATTTGCACTTCAGGAAAAGCGAACCAGATTTTTTAGAGGGCTTGACAGGCTCTGGTGGGAGATCATACTAGTGACAGCAACTACGCTGCTTGGACTGGCGATCGCATTATGCTTTGCAATCTGGGAATATACGATAGAATATACACAGGGCGGGATCACAGGTTCAACGATCGAGATGATCATGACGCTGAGTTATATCTCAGTCCCATTTTTTATCATGGCATTTGCCGTATGTATTCAGACTACGGTATGGAGGATTCGCCAGAAGAATCTTCTCGATTCAACATTTTGTCTGGGATATATTCGAAAATGGAGCCGTCAGGCAAAGACAAGAAGAAAGCTGGAAGATGAAGCGATGTCATTTGCACAAAAACATGCAAGAGACAGGATCAGACAGTACAGGGTCTTACGATATATTTTAACTGTCGGTACACTTGCTTGTATCATCATGGGAATGAGTGGAATGAATATTCCATCCCCACTCTTGTTTATAGCAGCAGTCATCTTTGTTTTCCTTATCAGATATTTTTCAAGATATTCAGACCAATATGCAAAAGAACAGAGAGATTTAAGCATGCTTGTCGATCAGATCGAACGTATTTCCAATGGAGAACTGACAGCAACGACCGATATTTCAAAAGAATCTGCGTATTATGAATACAGTCAGAAACTGACCAATATCGGGCAGGGAATGGAAAAAGCATTAGAAACACAGATGAAGGGCGAGAGAATGAAGATCGATCTGATCACAAATGTATCACATGATCTGAAGACACCGCTGACTTCTATCATCGGATACGTCGATCTCTTAAGCAGAGATCAGACATTATCTGCAGAATCAAGAGATTATGTAACCATCCTGATCAACAAGACCGAACGCTTAAAATCCATCATTTCTGACCTATTTGAACTTGCGAAAGCAACAAGTGGAGATGCGAAAGTAGATCTGGAAGAAATGGATATGAAACGTCTGGTAGAACAGACACTGGGGGATATGGCAGATCAGATAGAAGAATCTGGATTTGCGATCAGATATCAGTGCGAAGCTACACACACAAGATTTATCGGAGACAGCAGCCGCATGTACCGAGTGGTACAAAATGTCATAGAAAATGCCTTAAAATACTCCCTGAAAGGAACCAGAATCTTCCTAAGGATCACCGAAGCAGATCAAAATATAAAATTAGAAGTTATAAACACAGCATCCTATGAGATGAATTTTACAGAAGAAGAGATCATGGAACGGTTTGCCAGAGCGGAAAAATCACGTACCAGCGAAGGAAACGGATTAGGACTTTCCATCGCAGACAGTTTTACAAAGAATTGTGGAGGAGAGTTTTCGATAAGAATAGACGGAGATCAATTCCTGGTTACTATACAATTTAAACAATATTTAGAAGTAAACAAATAGATTTCATATGTTTTTTCACAAAATTGAAAAAATTGTAAAAAACTATGTTGAAAGGGTAGAAAACATAAATATAAAAGTATATACTAGTGGTGTCGACAATATGCAAATAGACCATTTGAGAGAGTGGTTTTTAAATCCTTTTTTTCATGAAGTTTTGATACATGGTGACTTATGGAACGGTTGCGTATTTGGAGACATCTGCTTTTAAAGTCTCTTCAGACATTAAGATCTGGAGGGGCTTTTTTCTTATTTCATAGGAAATTTCGATGAAATAAGAAAAAAGCCTTCCGGGCAGGATCGCACTGCGGCGGAAGGGAAATTTG
>UMCQ01002017.1_pt1 | contig 11455 bp, 8 predicted proteins | sample 1964271 | NCBI WGS metagenome assembly UMCQ01 (sample SAMEA4835972, study PRJEB28245) | human gut metagenome | biome: gut microbiome; material: fecal sample | place: Denmark | collected 2008
AGTGTGTATGTTAAACGGTATTGACTGATAAGTTTTGAATTCGTTGACGGAAGATAAAAGAAACTTACGAAAACCAATAACGTTTAACATACACCCCACCTAAGTTTTCCAATCTTGTAATTGTCCACACTTTAGCCTTCAGGTATATGATAAAAAATAAATAAACGATCGGAAGCGCAGCATTAGAATTTTGCCACGTTTTTTACGGATTCGCAGCCGGCTTGGTGTGCTGTCTGAGCCTCAAAGAGTTCTGATTTAAACACCCTTGAAGGCGAGTTGCACAAGGAAAGCCGGCGGATCAGCGATCTGCAAAAAACGTGAGCAAAATTCTCTAGCTGCTCTTCCAATCGTTTATTTATTTTTTATCATATACTGAAAAACTACAGTTGGCCAACACACAAATTACAACTTATCAGAAATCTGTGCATGTAATCCCTGTAATGAATTCACTTCTTCATTCTGATCCTGATGTGCTTTTACATAAGCGATTCCTTCAGCTGCTGCTTTGGCTGCTGCGATCGTTGTATAATATGGAATCTTCGCTTTGATCGCACCTTTTCTTAGGTAACTATCATCGTTCACGCTGTCTTTTCCGACTGGAGAGTTTACAATAATATCGATATTACCATTTGTGATAAGGTCAAGGATGTTTGGTCTTCCTTCGCTTAATTTATTGACTTTCTCAGCTTCAATTCCAGCTTCTTTGATCAGTTTACATGTGTTTTCTGTTGCAAGGATCTTGAATCCGTCATCTGCGAATGCTTTTGCTACTTCTACAACTTCTTCTTTATCCTTGCGATTTACAGAAATCAGTACCGTTCCTCCTAATGGAAGTTTCGCTCCAACACCTTCCTGTGCTTTGTAGAAAGCTTCTCCATAGGATTTGGATAATCCAAGAACTTCTCCTGTAGAACGCATTTCTGGTCCTAGAACTGGGTCTACTTCTTGGAACATATTGAATGGGAAAGCTGCTTCTTTGACTCCATAATATGGAATTGCCTGTTCTTTTAATTCTGGTACTGGTGATGGTTTTCCTGTTAATTCAGATGTGATGATCTGTGTTGCCAGTGGAACCATTCTCACGTTACATACTTTGGATACCAAAGGTACTGTACGAGATGCACGTGGGTTTGCTTCTAATACATAAACTTTATCATCTTCGATCGCATACTGCATATTCATCAGTCCTTTAACATGCATTTCTTCTGCGATCTTTCTTGTGTATTCTTTGATCGTTTCTAGGTTTTCTTCTGAAATATGAACAGATGGAAGAATACAAGCAGAATCTCCTGAATGAACTCCTGCAAGTTCGATATGTTCCATCACTGCTGGTACAAATGCGTGTGTTCCATCACTGATCGCATCTGCTTCACATTCCATCGCATGATTTAAGAAACGGTCGATCAGAATTGGGCGGTCTGGTGTTACACCAACGGCTGCTTTCATATATCCTGTCATGCTTTCGTCATCATAGACAACTTCCATTCCACGTCCACCAAGAACGTAGGAAGGTCTTACCATCACTGGATATCCAATCTTTCCTGCGATCTCTAATGCTTCTTCTACCGTTGTTGCCATTCCTGATTCTGGCATTGGAATCTCTAATTTATCCATCATTTCACGGAACAGATCACGGTCTTCTGCAAGGTCAATGACAGATGGAGATGTTCCAAGAATCTTCACACCATTTTTCTCAAGTTCGGCAGCAATATTCAGTGGTGTCTGTCCACCAAACTGAGCGATCACTCCTAATGGTTTTTCTTTATTATAAATACTTAATACATCTTCCACTGTTAATGGTTCGAAATATAATTTATCGGATGTATCGTAATCTGTAGATACTGTCTCTGGATTGCAGTTTACGATGATCGTCTCGAATCCCATTTTCTTCAGTGCCTGAGATGCATGTACACAGCAGTAGTCAAATTCGATACCCTGTCCGATACGGTTTGGGCCTCCACCTAAGATCATGATCTTTTGTTTATCTGTGGATACTGGGTTCTTGTCTTCTGCATTATATGTTGAATAATAATATGCACTGTCTGGCGTTCCGCTTACATGAACCCCTTCCCATGCTTCTTCGATACCGATTGAAATACGTTTATTTCTGATATCTTCTTCTGGAATCTCTAATAACTGACTTAAATATTTGTCGGAGAAACCATCTTTCTTCGCTGATGTTAACATTTCATCAGATGGCATGTTTCCTTTGCATGCAAGAAGCTTTTCTTCTTCCTCAACTAACTCTTTCATCTGCTCGATAAAGTATGTTTTTACTTTTGTCAGTTCAAAGATCTCATCGACAGTTGCACCTTTTCTTAATGCTTCGTACATGATGAAATGACGTTCGCTTGATGGTGTCACTAATTTCTTTAATAATTCTTCTTTTGTTAAAGTATCAAAGTTGTTCGCATGTCCAAGTCCGTAGCGTCCTGTCTCTAAGCTTCGGATTGCTTTCTGGAATGCTTCTTTGTATGTCTTACCGATACTCATAACTTCACCAACGGCACGCATCTGTGTTCCAAGTTTGTCTTCAACACCTTTGAATTTCTCAAACGCCCAACGTGCAAACTTGATAACGACATAGTCACCGTCTGGTACATATTTATCCAATGTTCCGTATTTTCCACATGGAATATCTTTTAATGTTAAACCTGCTGCAAGCATTGCAGATACTAAAGCGATCGGGAATCCTGTCGCTTTGGATGCTAATGCTGAGGATCTTGATGTTCTTGGATTGATCTCGATAACAATAATACGGTCTGTCACTGGATCATGAGCAAACTGTACGTTTGTTCCACCGATAACCTGTACAGAATCTACGATCTTGTATGCCTGTTCCTGTAATCTCTGCTGACATTCTTCAGAGATCGTGAGCATCGGTGCGGAACAGAAAGAGTCTCCTGTATGCACTCCTAATGGATCGATATTCTCAATGAAGCAAACTGTGATCATATTTCCTTCTGCATCACGGACAACTTCTAATTCTAATTCTTCCCATCCAAGAATGGATTCTTCTACAAGTACCTGTCCAACTAAACTTGCCTGAAGTCCTCTTGCCATAACGGTCTTTAATTCTTCTTTGTTGTATACCAGTCCTCCACCGGCTCCACCCATTGTGTAAGCTGGGCGAAGTACCACTGGATAACCAAGCTTATCAGCAATCTTCAACCCATCTTCTACGCTGTAAGCAACCTCGCTTCGAGCCATCTCGATTCCAAGTTCGTCCATTGTCTTCTTAAACTCAATACGGTCTTCTCCACGTTCAATACTATCTACCTGTACACCAATTACTTTGACATTATACTTATCTAAAATACCCTTTTTATATAACTCTTCGCATAAATTTAATCCGGACTGCCCACCTAAGTTTGGAAGTAAAGCATCTGGACGTTCCTTTGCAATGATCTCCTCTAAACGTTCTGCGTTCAGCGGTTCAATGTAAGTTTCGTCAGCTGTCTCTGGATCTGTCATGATCGTTGCTGGATTGGAGTTGACCAATACGATCTCATATCCAAGTTTACGAAGCGCCTTACACGCCTGTGTTCCCGAATAGTCGAATTCGCATGCCTGACCGATGATGATCGGACCAGAGCCAATGATCAACACTTTGTTAATATCTGTTCTTTTTGGCATAAAAATAATTCCTCCTTTAGACTTTATTATTATTATATAAGAAAATCAGTGAAATCGGAATCATTTTGTGAAGTTTTTTTAACTATATTAACTTTGGATTTTCTTACCAATTCGTAAGAATTTCTTAATGACAATTTATAAATCGTTTATATTTGTTTATATTCTGTATATTGAATCTCGAAATGGAAATGATTATACTATAACCATACCTCAAGGAAAGACCTAAAAGATAAGACAATAAAAGAATTTCAGGAAACATCCTACAGGTATAGTTTTTTCATATATATTTTTAATCCTCTCTTTTCAAAAAGGAAACCATCACACCCCAGATGGTTTCCTTTTATTTTTGTCAGATTTTCCCGCCTTGCTTTTCATTTTTGCCTATAATATAATGATGTTTGTTACTTTTTTATAGATTTTCAATAAAGAAAGAGAGGAACGTATGTTTTTACATACGGAAAAAAACTATGTTGGAAAACTTATTTAAATTAAAGGAGAATCATACCTCCGTAAAAACTGAAGTCATTGCTGGTATTACTACATTTATGACAATGGCTTACATCCTTGCGGTAAACCCAAGTGTGCTTTCTGCAGCTGGTATGGACCCTACTGCTGTCTTACTAGCTACATGTATCGCTTCCTTTATCGGAACTTTATGCATGGGACTTACTGCGAACCTTCCATTCGTACTTTCCGCTGGTATGGGATTAAATGCTTATCTTGCTTATACCGTTGTTGGTGTGATGGGTTATCACTGGCAGGTTGCTTTACTTGCTGTATTCGTTGAAGGTATCATCTTCATCGTATTATCTTTGACCAATGTTCGTGAAGCAATCTTTGATGCGATTCCTTTGAATCTTAAGAAAGGAGTTTCTGTCGGAATCGGTATCTTTATTGCCTTTATCGGTCTTCAGAACGCAAAACTTGTTATTGGAAATAAATCTACATTGGTATCTATCACAAACTTTACAAAAGATTTCCATACTGCTGGAATCTGTTCTTTACTTGCAGTTATTGGATTATTGATCACAGTCATTCTTTGACAATAAAAAACAACTAAAAATCTGATTGTCCGCTAAAACACTGTACTTATCAGCACATTCAAGGATTGAAATACTTCAAATTACTACGATTTTACTACCATTGAATGAGCCTTGATACGTTAGAAATCCCAGATATGCAAAGATATGGTACAGCACATCAGTATTGAATAGATGAAAAATTGAATATCGCAAGTAGATTATGGAACGCCGATATTGACGTTCCTTTTCTATTTCCAGCCGTTCAGAAATGGACGGCTTTTTCTATATCCAAACGAAAGGAGAATTTTAAAAGCTATGAAAAAGATATTGAAGCGATTAGCCACAGGCTTCCTTGCCTTTGCGACTATCGTTACCGCTTTGCCGACAACGGCAGTCCACGCTTCCGAGAAGCAATACTGGACAGAAAGTGCCGAGCGTGTCGGTATCATTGAAAAAGTGATGAATGACGGCTCTATCGGTTCGACCTTTAATGAGGGCTATATGAAAGTTGAGGGCGAAACCGCCTATTGTGTGGACATCAACACCAACTTCAAGAACGGCTATAAGACCAGAGCAGACGCAAGCACACGCATGAGCTACGACCAGATTTCAGTTGTTGCCCTCTCTCTGGAATACGTCAAGCAGTACGCACAGAGCCACAGCGAGCTGAATTATAAACAGGTCTATCTTCTTGAACAGTGTGTCGTATGGCAGAGATTGAGCGTTCATCTTGGTTGGCAATGCGATAACGTCAGAGCTTCCTATGATGAAATCTCAAAAGCCGTACAGGACGAGGTTTACGCTGGTGCGAAAGCCTTTGCCAGTGAGAACAAAGAACGCTATGAATGTGGCGGTTATATTTACTCTGGCGAGGGGCAGGACATTGGACAGTTCTGGGCGAAACTTGCCGTAGGGAACGCTACTCTTAAAAAGGCTTCCAGTAATGCCAGCATTACCGACGGGAACGGGCTTTACTCTATCGCTGGTGCGACTTATGGTGTCTATTCTGATAAGGACTGTACGAAACAGCTTGCCACCCTTACGACTGATAACAGCGGAAATACTGATGTTGTGGAAGTAAAGGCTGGCACAGTCTACATCAAAGAACTTTCTGCTCCTGCTGGCTATAAGGTGGACAGTACTGTCTATTCCTTAAATGTGGAAGCTGGCAAAACAGCGACCTTGAATGTATCAGATACGCCAAAGGTCACAGACACCTTGATTGAATTATTCAAGATTGACATGGAAACACAGAAAGACGCTCCACAGGGCGACGCTTCCCTAGAGGGTGCGGAGTTCACATGGAAATTCTATGCGGGACACTATACCGCTGACAATCTCCCTAGCGAGCCTACAAAGACATGGGTGACAAAGACAATCGCTGAAAAAGACAGCGACGGCACTATCCATTACGTTTCCCGCCTTTCTGATGAATACAAGGTATCTGGGGACAGCTTCTATACACAGGACGGAAAGAACGTGCTTCCTTTAGGAACGCTGACCGTTGAGGAAACAAAAGCTCCTAACGGTTATCTTCTTGACGGTGCATATATGCAGGTAAATGGTAGCGAGGAACAGATTAAAGGAATGTACCTAACACAGATTACCGAGGACGGCGACATTGCCGTATTGTCTGGAAGCAATCAGTATCATGTATCAGACAAGGTTATCCGTGGCGGTGTGAAAATCCAGAAAAGAGATTTGGAAACCAGCGATACCAAAGGTCAAGGAAGTGCAACTTTGAAAGACGCTGAATTTGAAATCATTTCCCTTAATGACAACGCCGTACTTGTTGAGGGCAAGCTCTACAATAAAGGCGAAGTGGTAAAGACAATCCTTACTGACATTGAGGGCGTGGCTTCTACTTCTGCCGACCTGTTGCCTTACGGGAAATACCGTATCGAGGAAAGCAAAGCTCCAGAGGGCTATCTGACTGACGGTGCAAAACCTATTGAATTTGAAATCACAGAGGACGGAAAAATCGTTGACCTTACAGGTACAGACACATCAATCTATAATCAAGTGAAACGTGGCGACCTGGAGGGTGTCAAGATTGGCGCTGGCACACACCAGCGTCTTGCGGGAGTTCCGTTTAGGATCACAAGCAAGACCACAGGTGAGAGCCATGTTATCGTGACCGACGACAACGGGCAGTTCTCCACTTCTTCCGACTGGGCTTCCCACAAGAACAACACCAACGCAGGAAAGACCAGCGAGGACGGTATCTGGTTTGGGACAAGCGAGCCAGACGACAGCAAAGGTGCTTTGATTTACGATACTTATATCATTGAGGAATTACGCTGTGACAGCAACAAAGGCTTTGAGCTTATCCCTGCCTTTGAAATCGTGGTGTCCAGAAACAATGTGACCGTTGACTTAGGGACACTGACTGATGAATACGAGAAAGAAATCTCTATCCATACCACAGCCACAGGCAAAGACGGAGAAAAGTCTATCGTGGCTGGCAAAGAGGTAACAATCGTTGACACGGTTACGCTTGACGGTCTGGAAAAAGGAACAAAATATCAGTTGAAAGGCTGGCAGATGTTGAAAGAGGAAAATGCAGAGCTTCTTATCGACGGACAGCGTGTGGAAAGTGATTACACATTCACAGCCAACAGCGAGGAAATGAAGATTGAAATAGAATACACGTTCAACGCTTCTTCTCTGGGCGGTCAGAACCTTGTTACCTTTGAGGAACTTTACGACCTTTCCAATGAGGACGAGCCTGTAAAAGTGGCTGAACACAAGGACATTAACGACGAGAGACAGACGGTGCTTATCACAGAGCGTATCATCTCTATCCATACCACAGCGACCAGCGAGGACGGAAAGAAAGAGATTGAAGCTGGAAAAGACGTGACAATCATTGATACTGTTACCCTTGACGGCTTGGAAATCGGCACTAAGTATCAGCTCAAAGGCTGGCAGATGATTAAGGACGAAAACGCAGAGCTTATCATCAACGGAGAGCGTGTCGAGAATGATTATACTTTTACTGCCGACAGTGAAAGCATGGAAGTCCAGATTGCCTTTACATTCGACGCTTCCGAGCTTGGCGGGAAAGAGCTTGTGACCTTTGAGGAATTATACGATTTGAGCAATCCAGACGAACCGACAAAGGTTACAGAGCATAAGGACATTGAGGACGACGGGCAGACGGTGACAATCACAGAAGTACCAGAAACGCCAGAAGAACCAACAGAGCCAGAACAGCCGACTACGCCAGATACACCGAGCAAGACAACAGACGCTCCAAAGACAGGCGATAATACAAACATTGCCTTATTCTTAGGACTTCTTATCCTCTCTGGTGCAGGCGTGGCAGGAACATACTTCTTCAAGCGTAGACGTTCATAATCGGACGTTCTGCTTATGATGATGAAGAAATCACGCTCCCCGCCGATACATGGGAACGGCGGAGCTTCCCTTTATTCTGGCTTGTCCGCCACCTACCTGTAAGCACACGGACAGTCAAGGGTGCTTTTAAGCATTTACCTGCCCTTGACGGTCTGGGGGCTTGCTGGTATCACACCACCAGCCAGAATAAAAGTATTTATAACAATCAAGCAAATTAACAGAAATGAGGTATGAACACATGAAATTGAAATATATCGTGCCTAACATGGCACAGACTTTTGGAAACTTAGAGTTTGCAGGCGAAAATGAGGTAGAACAACAGCGTGTCAATGGTCGCTTTGTTCCCGTGACGAGAAGCTATAACCTGTATTCCGACATTCAGAGAGCCGACGACATTATCGTAGTGCTTCCTGCAAAGGCTGGGGAGAAGCGTTTCAAGTATGAGCAGAAAGTAAAGCTCGTCAATCCTAAGATTACCGCCGAGGGAAAGAACGTGCGAGGTCGTGGCTACACCAACTATATCTTAACGGCTGACGATATGCTTCCAGCCGAGGAAAGCAAGTAAAGGGGGTATCAGATTATGAGATTAGCGAATGGAATTGTATTAGATAAGGAAAAAACTTTCGGAGTATTAAAGTTCTCCGCATTAAGACATGAGGTGCGTGTAGAGAATGAGGACGGGACGACCACCGAGGAAATCAAGCGTAGAACCTATGACTTGAAGTGCAGTCAGCAGGAACGCACGATACAGGTATCTATCCCAGCGGAAATCCCTGTCAAGGACTACCCGTATAATGCAGAGGTGGAGCTTATCAATCCTGTTGCCGATACGGTGGCAAACGCCAACTACCGAGGGGCAGACGTGGAGTGGTACATCAAGGCAGACGACATTGTGCTGAAAAATAAAGGCGGTCAGCCCGCAGGCAATTCACAGAACCACGCTCCGCAGGGACAGCAGAAAAAATAAATAAAATACCAGTTTTTTATTGAGGGGTATGGCAAGGCAAGCTATAATATGCAAGTATTTTGCTAATGTTAATGCTAATTGACAGATTGACAACAGTTGTTGCTTGAGAAAAACGAATACATCTTGCATACTTTTCTTGTATCACAAAATAACATTGCTGGAGGTTTTGTATGAACTTTAATGAAAAACTGGTAAATTTAAGAAAGTCAAAAGGATTATCGCAAGAGGAGCTGGGAATGGAGTTAGACGTTTCCCGTCAAACTATCAGTAAATGGGAAGCTGGACAATCATACCCAGATTTTCAAAGATTAGTTATGTTGAGCGATTATTTTAATATGACTTTAGATGAACTCGTAAAAGATATAGATGTTGAGGAAGTAAGAAACAAAAATATGACCGATGAAAAAGTATCTTCCATATACACAGATTTAGAAAAAGGAAAATATTATTTCAATAAATTGTTTACGGGTTTTGCTATTTTCGGGTGGTTATTTATAATTATAATGATAATCGCAGTTGTCCTAAAATTTTTATAGTAGATGACTTTTATTTTTCAATTTGGTATACCAAAGCAGTTATTCTAATAGGGTAACTGCTTTTTCCATATCCAGAAAGGGGTGTTTGTGAACATTTTGAAATATAAAGGAAAGCGTATCAGAGCCAGCGACAAGAACCTTGTGTACCGCTTCTGTGCGGGTACGCTCCTGCTCCTGTTCGTGGCGGTTCTCCTGCTACTGAACATGGGACAGCTCGTGCGTACCGATTGGGAACATTTCAGCCTGCTTGATAATGGCGTGACGCTTTCCACATACAACTTCATAACCATAGGGATAGCGACTGGTGTTTGTGCATTGGTCGCTTTTCTTTATTACCGCTTCTTCCATGACAGCTTTAAGAAGCTATTGCACCGTCAAAAGCTGGCACGCATGATACTGGACAATAAGTGGTATGAAGCCCAGACCGTACAGGACAGCGGTTTTTTCACTGACCTGCAGAGCAGATCAAGGGAAAAAATCGTCTGGTTTCCTAAAATCTATTATCAAATGGAAACGGGACTGCTACATATCCGCTGTGAAATCTCTTTGGGAAAGTATCAAGACCAGCTCCTTAGACTGGAAGATAAGCTGGAAAGCGGGCTTTACTGCGAGCTGACCGACAAGACGCTCCATGACGGCTATATCGAGTACACCCTGCTCTATGACATGATAGCGAACCGTATCACGATTGATGAGGTAAAGGCTGAAAACGGGGGCTTGCGTCTGATGAAGAACCTTACATGGGAATATGACGCACTCCCTCACGCCCTTATCTGTGGCGGGACTGGCGGTGGAAAGACCTATTTCCTGCTGACAATCATTGAAGCCTTCTTGCAGACCAACGCCCAGCTTTACATCTTAGACCCTAAGAACGCTGACCTTGCAGACTTGGGTACGGTCATGGATAACGTGTACCACACCAAAGAAGATATGATTGAATGTGTCAATGCGTTCTATGAGGGCATGGTACAGCGAAGCGAGGAAATGAAGCACCACCCAGACTACAAGACGGGCGAAAACTATGCCTATCTGGGCTTACCGCCCTATTTCCTTATCTTTGACGAGTATGTGGCGTTCTTGGAAATGCTGGGGACAAAGGAAAGCATAAGCCTTTTAAGCCAGCTAAAGAAAATCGTCATGCTCGGCAGACAGGCGGGCTATTTCCTCATTGTCGCCTGCCAGCGTCCCGACGCAAAGTATTTCAGCGACGGTATCAGAGATAACTTCAACTTCCGTGTGGGCTTGGGACGTATCAGCGAACTTGGCTACGGTATGCTCTTTGGAAGCGACGTAAAGAAGCAGTTTTTCCAGAAGCGTATCAAAGGGCGTGGCTATTGTGACGTAGGTACGAGCGTCATATCAGAGTTTTACGCTCCCCTTGTACCAAAGGGGCATGATTTTTTACAGACTATCGGCTCTCTTGCACTGGCAAGGCAAGCCGTACCAGAGAAACAAAAGGAGATTGAATGATTATGGGATATTTGGAAATCCATTATGAACCAGAATGTACCGACAGTGTACTTACCTGTATCGGATTGGGGTATGGAAAATTCCTGTCCGATTTGGCTTTTACGGCAGACAGTGAATATAAACAGGACGACGACTATCCAGAAACACTTTTCCACAAAAGAATGTCGGAACTGCTGGAAGATTTGGCAGAGGATTATCTGGAAATGCCGTTGCTTTTTTCCGTGGAGCTTCCCGCACACATGGCGAACCTGCTGGGCTGTCTTTTCCGCTATACGTTTCTTGTCATGGACAGGGAGCATTTCAGACAGATATGCCGTGAATACGAGATTGACAAGGATATAGCCAGAAAATGCCTTTCAAGAGATACTGACTGTATCGTAGTTTATACGGGCATGACAAGGATAGGCTGAACCACTGACGGCTGGAACGGTCAGCGGAGCGACCCAGACCGTGTAAGCCGTCCT
>UMCQ01010150.1_pt1 | contig 11427 bp, 7 predicted proteins | sample 1964271 | NCBI WGS metagenome assembly UMCQ01 (sample SAMEA4835972, study PRJEB28245) | human gut metagenome | biome: gut microbiome; material: fecal sample | place: Denmark | collected 2008
GACCATTTTCCGAAGCTATGGCTGATATCAGGAGCCGTCGCAGCCGATGAGCTATCAGGTTCATATCACTTCCACCGCAGAACACGATATTATGCGGGCTGCGGATTACATCGAATTTTCCCTCAAAAATCCTACTGCCGCAGATAATCTGTTAGATGTTGCGACTGAGCAGATAGGCTCATTAGCCGACCTGCCACAGAAGTTCCGTCTGGTAGATGATCCAGTACTGGCAAGCTGGGGCATTCGTTTTGTGATAATCAATAATTACCTTGCCTTTTATACGATTGATGAAGAAAAGCAGACTGTAATCATAGTCCGATTTCTCTATCAGAAAAGTAACTGGACTTCCATTCTTCGACAGGGATTTTCCCTCATTTAAGGAATCTGTTTTATGCAGATTCCTTTTTTAGTGTATTGTCTTATAAGCCGCTGCACCCGCTATAACCTGTACAAACACGGCTGCAAGTCCTAATCGGATAAGCATACGAATGATTGACTCAAACCTCATTTCCTCTTTGACATCTATGCTTTCCGAACAGAAACCGATAACAAAGAACAGCGCCACAACTCAGATTTCTATAGAGGATACTCCCGAAGCCTCTAATGATGCTTATATTAACGGTCTCCTCCTTTTGTTCTGCAAAAATTTGGAAATGAAAATCACCCAGCTTTCTGTGGAAGAAAAGCAGACATTAAAAGAAATATTTTCCCGGTCTAAACTTGCAAAAGAACATCGGAAGCTGAGGCGAAGGAATCCCAAGTTATAAACTACTTACCATAAACAAGGCATTTCACCTCAATTAGGTAATCTGCCTTGTTTTCTATGATTCTTAAATATATGCACATCTTATTTGCCCTTATCTTAATGGACAATCTGATTTCTTCACTTTGTTTGCAAGTTTTAGCAACCCGTTATTTTTACAATAAAACTGCAAATCTCTTACGGTTTGTTTTGATGTAGGTCCAATAACGATAGAGTCGAATAAATCTTCAAAGTCTATTCCTTCTTTTTCACACAATTCTGTTAAATTCAAAATATAGACCTGTCTAATAGTATTAAGTATTTTACATTGAAGATGCTTATCATTTTCATTAACAAAAAGTGGAGAAATCCTTATTTCTTGCTCCGTCGAAAAACTTTCATGCTTATGAAGCATTGCACATAACAACAAATTATCAATCAAATCGTTTAAATTTGAAAAATCGTCCATCTTATCATATTGAATATAATCTCGTAACAGTTCTTTCATTTTATGTTGCTTGGCACAATAACCATAATATTCTTCATTCATAATGATCTGATTGTAAAAAATAAGCTTAAATAACGTTGCTGTATTAAATACAATCGCTACTCCTTGTCCACCACATGCATACCTATCCCATTGTGCTGCATCATTACGTGCTTTGGATACGCAAAATATATATGGATATTCTTTTTGCAATCTATCTTTGATTTGCCCAAAAACATCATTGGCTTTTTCCTTATTAGCTGAATCAATGCATGCATATACCTCTTTTTCCAGATCGTTTATAAACCCTATTAATTCTTCTCGATCATTCATATGTTCTGCACTGCCAAACCAAATCTCTTTCTTGCCAATAATCCCACATAATGCATTTATATCTGTATAATGCCATAGTGTTTTTCCATACTTTTTTACCGCCCTTTTCACTCGTTCTTCCCTATAGTCATCTCTTCCCATGGAATTGTTTGCCTTGTAATTTACTACTTTTGTATCAAACAATGGATTGAGCTGTTCATCCTCATATCGATCTTGTAAATCCATTTCATGGTCGTACACATCAAGCATGATGGTCGGTTCAAGTGAAAGGGCTTTACCGACCTCTAGTTTATGATGAACGATGCACTTCTTCTCATCGTTCCAGCGTTCGTAGCAGTAATATTTTCCATCTGCTGTAAAATAACAGCCACGGTTAGGATTAAACCCACTCTTGCGCTTCTTTGTTTCATTGTTCTTCATTGCAGTGTCCTTTCCGTCCGAGTGGAGGACGGTGGGACACAAAAAGAGCCTGTGGTTGAAGATGAACCACAGGCTCTGATTTGCCGAAATAGGCGCACAAAAGCAACGGTGGGTGCATCTTCGCTTCAAACACAGCTGTTATTGCTGTTTTTGGAACTCTTATGCATCCCATCGTCCTTATAGCGCTATTCGGACTAAACGAGATTTGTTTTATTGATTACATTTAAAAGTTACCACATTTGCTTTTTTTGCCCGTTGTAGAAAGGTCTACGGAAAAATGATGTAAAAAGGCTCTGCGGAATCTAATTACTACGCAAAGCCCTATAAATTGGCATTAAACTGTTGAAGAAAGTTCTACAAAAAAATTTTAAGAACAAAAATAGACCGGATTTCTCCAGTCTACTTTTGTTCTTATCTATTATCATTATTTGATGGGTGGTTGATGTATCAAATGTTCATAATGAATCGCCACCAATTCCGCATAAGTATCAGAATAATCCTCTGCCCAATACAGATGCAGTATTTGGTCATATATGGTATTCTCTTCACCCTTAGCTCCCGGAAGCGTCAAGTCCAATGGTCTCTCCGCTAACTGCAACAATCTATTGCTTAACCTGAACGGAATATGAATTCCCAAGCAACAGGAAACGACATTCTCTTTTGTGAGATTCTTTCCTTTCTTCATATTGCTGACAGTCGTATTATCAAGTCCGGTTACCGACTTAAGCGTTCGAAACGATACATTACAAATCTTCTTATCCATCAACGTCGCAAGTGCTTCTCCGAATTCCATGCCATTTATCGCAGCAAGCATCTCTCGCGCAATCTCGTTCACAAGACCAAGGCTCAATTTCTCATCATCCGACAATGCCGAAAGCTCATCATAATAATTGAAGGTCTTGCTTGCCATAGAGCTCGGCAGGGTAATGTAGTGGAGCTCACCCGTCTCTTTATCCATTACAAACTGCAGGAAGCATTCTTCCTCATGTGCTTTGGCATATTCCGTAAAAAACAATTTTCCCTCGTCATCTCGTTCTAGATATTTCTTATCATAAACACAGAGCTTATTATCCACATATGCGAAACAATCGGTATCCACCATGCTGGCAAGGGCCTTGCTCTCCGAATACCATTCTTTGAGTTTTGCCTTTTTGACGGATGTTGTGATAGTTTTCCCTTCCATCACTTCATCTGTCAGCACAACTCCCACCGGCTTCGAATTGCTGTCGGTGTCCATAGATACCGTTTCGACTTTCGTCTTATGCTTCCTGTCAAATTCATTCTCAGGATATGGATCCTGCCCGCCCGAAAGAAGAAAATACCGCAGATAAGCATCCACTAACATTGTAAGCCTTGACTGGCGGAAATTCTGATGCTCCACAACAGTAAAAAATTCTGTTGCTTTACTATTATCCACGCTCGCCTTCAGTTCATCAAATTTACCATGTGCCTCTATGGTTTCCTTCGTGACTTTCTTTGCCAGCATTTCGCGCAAGAGCCTCTCATAGCATCCCAGTCTGCGAACCACCCGCTTGATCCTTGCGTTTTCAGCCCCCTTCATCAGGTCAGATATATACTCGCGGAAAGACTTACCCGGAATGATTCTTGCATTACCAGCTTGCACATCATGAAGGAAAACCTTTGCATACTTTTGTTCCTCTGCTGACAACATGGAAAACGACTTATGCAAATCAGTCAACGTCTTGTCCAGTGTTTCTTGATCATACTCGCCCTGAATCAGCTTGAGGAACTTTTCAAAACGAGTATTCATGTACTCGGCGTCAATCTTTGTCGTGTCATACTCCGTGATATGAATTTTTACATCATACGGAACATCCCCGCCGTGACCTCCGCCACCACCTCCTGCCATCTCCTTATATCTTGCTAACAGAATCAGATACGTCATTTCATTGAATAGCATCTCGATATCCGTTCCGTCTTCAGCAGAATACACTCGTTGTTTCCAGTTGAAGCCCTGTATCTTAGCTGCTTGAAGATAGGTGTCGAATTGATTGAACGCCTTGGCAAACTTCCGTTTCTCAGACTGTTCCTCTGGTAGCTTCTCAAAGTTGTTAATGGCACCAGCATCAAATATTTCCTTAATCTCTTCAAATGTCCTATTAAGATTACGCAAATTCCTCGGCAACTTGTCCACGAATAACCCTGTAGGGACATTGCCGGAATAAGCCTCTACTGCCGCTTCGATGTTTTTCTCCATCGTATTCGGCCTTCGATAATATTTTATGATACCAAAAGGCTTCTCTGATTCGTTGAACAGTCGATTGGTTCTCGAAAATGCCTGGATTAAGTTTTCAAACTCCATCACCTTATCCAGATAAATAGTATTTACCCACTTTGAATCAAAACCGGTCAGCATCTGATTTACAACGATTAAAATATCTATTTGCTGATTCGGCTCCAATCTTTCATACGGTTTCTTATGTGCAAGTCTCAGGCTCACATCCTTCCTGAACTTGTCATACGTCGGTATTGTAAATGTCTGGCCAAATCGATCCCGATAATCTTCCAACATATCCACGATACCGTCTTCCTTATCCAAAGATCCGGTACCGCTTTCGTTATCGATAGTAGGATCAAACATTGCCGTTATCATAAGCTCAGGCATTTCTTTTTTCATAAGCCGCCAATATCGTACCGCTTCTGGAATACTGGATGTCGCAAATATCGCATGGAACTTACCACCACGACTGTATATAAGCCATTTCTTCTTAATATCCGAAATAACCCCCATGACGTACTCATCCGTCTGGTACTGCTCATTCGGAATGAAATCCTCTATGCCTTTTACCCACTTATCACCAACCTTCTTCCCATATATTTTCACCTGGGAGGAGTCCATCCATTTGTAGAAGACCTTCTTTTTCTTTTCATCCTTCATAACGTCTTCTACTGTATCAGCTTTAGCTTTTTCCAAGGCCACCTTCTGGCGGAGCTCATCATCGTCATATATCTTGACCATATAAGGATCAAAGCCAAGGACATTCTTATCTCGGATGCCATCCGCAAGTGTATATCTATGGATTTCGCTGCCGAATATGGTCGTGGTCGTGCTGTCTTTTTTGATATTGACGTCCTGAATCGGCGTACCAGTGAATCCAAAAATAATAGAATGTTTGAAAGTATCCTTTATCGTCGTTAACATGTCACCGAAAGTAGATCGGTGGCATTCGTCAATGATTATGACCAGCCTCTTAGATCTGATCTTTTTAAGATCTGCATCCTTTAATCCCTCCATATCCTCTGAAATATTGCTGAGTTTTTGGATGGATGTAACAATAAGCGTATTATCATGATCATCGCTTTTTAGCTTTGATATCAGAATATCTGTATTCTCCGTAGCTTGTACGCTCTCGGTTTCTGTAGCAAATGATCGGTACTCTTTGAGCGACTGGATACCCAGTTCTTTCCTGTCCACAAGGAATATAACTTTATCCGCATCATGGGAACTGGCAATCAACTGAGCAGATTTGAAACTTGTCATCGTCTTTCCGCTACCTGTTGTATGCCATACATGACCGCCCCGCTGTGTCTCCGGCGTGTCCTCTTTCCAGTTTCTCTTCGTCACCCGATCAGCGATACCGATTGCAGCATAATACTGATAACTCCTCATAACCTTAAGCAGATTATCATCTGTATCAGCAATCGTATAAAAGCCGATCAGCATATGTGCCATAGGAATATTCAGAAGCCCTGCCGTAACCTTGTCCCATTCATTGATTGGCACGTTGTCAAAGTCTGCCCAATGAAAAAAGAACGCTGGATTAAAAATACCATCCTCTCCCGGATTTGCGAAATATACAGCCTCTTCTGGCTCCATCGCAACAAATACCTGAATCAGAGAAAAAATGCCCCGGAACACACCCTCGTGCGAATACTTTATGATCTGGTTATACGCATCACTCACAGGAATACTGCTTCTCTTTAGTTCGAGATGAATGACTGGCATACCGTTGATCAAGAGCATTAGATCCCCTCGTCTATCATTCAATATCGGAGACTTCGTGTTGAAATGTGGCTGCTGTACAATCTGGTATCTACTTTCGCCGTAGGCAATTTCCTGACGGTCATATATCTTCAGACTGACTTCCTTCCCAAAGTGCAGCTCATCATCCAGATTGTCTCTGATAATAGACACGCTCCGACCATTGATAAAACTATTCAGCTTCAACGGAGTACGCAAATTGATGATCTGCTCCATGATCTGCTGCATCTCGCCATCCGTCAACGGGCATTCATTCAAGCAGTTTCTCTGCCTATTATTGTTGAACAGAATATCCGCCCAGTTTTTAAGCAGATCCGCCTCCGATGGATGACGGATTACTTCCGGTTCCCAGCCACGCTCTATCAAGACGCCTATGACGGCTTCTTCAAAATCGCTCTCTTTATCAAAAATCACGTCCGGCACCTCCCTTTATACAAACATTTTCTCCAAGCACGCACTTTTTATATGTTTTATCTTCTCCAACTCTTCCTTCTCAATTTCTATGAGCCGATCCATCTGTCGGAAGTATTCACCAATTTGTCTCTGTTCTTCTATCGTAGGCGCAATATAGGCACTCATTTCCAGAAACGCCTTCGGTTTCAATGTCCTGAGCTTCTTGACTGTGCCCTCCATGCTTCTGGATATTTCCTTAATGAAGCGTGGATGTCTCACGATACATTCCATAAAAGTCGAATCCTGGTCTGTGTAAAAGATCTTATATATCGGAGATACGCAGCCCCTGCCCAAAGCATTCCGGTGAATCGCTCCATAAATCACATTAGCTGGATTATAGATGATGTCATCATACTCCGTCTGCAGATACTTCTTTGTCGCCTTATCAATAATCAGGAAGTCACGCTTATTGGTCTTCTTATCCTCCGGCCTGATTACGCCTTCCTCAATCGTAAATGCCAGCTGTGGGTACTCATCGGATATCGTGTCAATGATATGTCGTTCCGTGAATATTTCAGAAAAGTGGCAGAGTCTCCACGGCTTCTTATACTGTCCGAATCTAACAGCCGGAACATCCGCTCCATCATGTGGAAACATTTTCTCTATCATAGCTTTCCTAAGGCAAACCAGTCTTTGAAGTTCTCGCTGATGTATCATTATAAGATTATTGATTTTCTTAAAATATAATCCAATTTGCACCTGTTCATCTATAGAATCCGGCATCACTATACCGACTTTTCCTATTTCATCCTTGTTGATTTTTTGTGGAACAGCCGTTACTAATGTTCTTTCTCTTAATTCCCTTTTGAATAAAGGCGATTGAATAACATTGCTTAAAAAGTAAGAATCTACCTTCCTTGGTTTTAGCAATGCCAAACTCACATAGAAAGCTATTTTCTCTGATGTCTCTACAACATTTGTAGTTCCTACATCTCCGATTCTTGTCATAAAAACATCCCCGCGTTCCGGGTATATTTTGTAATCCCTTGCGAATGCCTCTTCCGAAATATACTTTTGCGATGTCAGGGTTGCTATATTCTCCACAGACAAAAACATAATTCCTTTATTGGTATATTGGGGCGTTTGATGTACACCATCATAAACATCAACCACAGCGGATAGTTTTTTCTTCTCCCAGTCCACATCAAAACCGTTCATTCTAATCTCAGGAGCATATTTTTTTTTCATCGGACATATCCTCCCAATATTTTTTGAAATTCCATTAAACCTTCAGAATCCGAACCGTCTGCACTTAACATTCCAATCATCTCAGATAAACTTGATTTAACATCCGTTTTTTCACTCTGAATATCATGCATGGTTGTAGAATACTTTAGTGCAAGATAATCCATTTTATTTATCACATCAGTAATAATTGCGGAAGAAATATCATCCAAAGCACTAACAAATGGTGCAATCCATTTCTGTTCTACAATTTGCAAAGCCTCATATTCGGAGAGACCTTCGATAACCTTTTTTGTCTTGATATGAAGCGCTTCCTTCTTCTGCTTCACACTCCTTCTGGCCGTACTTTCTTCATCTGATAACCGCAAGGCAGATAACAGCTTCCTTTCATACGAATCCTCTGGAAACTCGTACTCCATCTTCAGTTGCTGTATTCGACTTGTTAACGACGGCTTCTTGCAAGATCCATCCTTGTTCTTCTCAATCACATCCCATTCCACATCCGTGCAGGTTTTGATAAATGCCAATTGCTCTTTTTTCGGCATGGTCATATACTTGTTCAAATCATTAATCTCCGCACTCTCCACATCCTGCAATATTTCATCGCAGGCTGCTTTCAGTTCCTTGGAAACAAACGCATCATTACTGTCATTTAAAAAACTGCCCTGTTTTTCATCCTCATCGAGGGAATCAATAATCTCCGTATACTCCCCGGCAATCTCTGACAAGCGTTCTTCCAGAACCCGTATTTCTTCAACCTCATTTGGCATGAGCATTTCTTGTACAAGTTCAAATGGTAAGATATGCCCCTTCCATCCATCCTGTACTTCCGTCACTTCATCATCGTCATCATTTTTGTTATTTTTCTTGATAACCATATTCGGGTCTACCTGAGTAATGACCTGGAACCCTTCCGTCTGAAGCATCTCTATATCTGCAGAGATAATATCCCAGTATTTCGCAAATACCTGATAGGCAACATATCGATCCGCCAACTTAACCCGATCAATCCTGCCAAAAATATCCTCAGTAATCTTTTCTTTCTCCTGTTCAACTGAAACATCCAGTATGCCGTCGATCAAGTCATCCTTAAGCGTCTCATAAAAGCCGGCGAATGCTTTTGTAAATGTAACCCTGTATGCTTCAACTGACTCAAAAGAGTCTATTGTACCCTTGATATCCTTTGTCCTTGGCTGAAGATATCCCACAGACACCTCTTTAAACAATGCATCTCTAAGTCCTGGAAACGCCTCCCAGTATTTCTCAAATGCATCGACCTCACTTACCGGAATACCACCAAACATCGTTGCGCGGATATCCCATTTCTCCGGATCATCCGTAGAATCAACATACCTGGTGATATTTAGGTTATACTCATTTTCCTTTACAGTTCCTTTTGAAACCAATACGGAATATTTATCAATCTCCGTTCTGTATTTTACGGTATCTACTATCTTCTTAATATCAGAAGCCCTAAGCTTGTTATTCTTCCCGGATTTTTCAAAACCCTTGGACGCATCAATGATAAGAACATCCGAACTCGGTCTATTTTTTTTCAAGACCATAATGATTGTCGCAATATTGGTTCCAAAAAATATGTTCTCCGGTAATCCGATAATTGCATCAATACGGTTTTTCTCGATCAGGTTCTCGCGGATTTTTGCCTCTTCACCGCCACGAAAAAGCACACCATGAGGAAGGACGATGGTCATGATACCGTCATCTTCAAGATGATAGAGATCATGGAGCAAGAATGCAAAATCCGCCTTGGCCTTTGGCGCAACGCCGAAATCCTTATACCTTGGATCGAACTCTTTGTCCTTCGGATCCCACTTCTGGGAATATGGGGGATTGCTGACCACGGCATCCACCCTCACAAGCTTATAAGTAGTCTCTTTCTTGTTCTCTTCAAAGAAAGGCCAGTCGTCCTCCAGCGTATCTCCGTTTCTCACATTGATATTGGCAGGCTTGATTCCTCTCATGACTAAATTCATCCTGGTCAGGTTAAATGTATTCTCTTTCAGTTCCTGCGCGTAATAATCAATCTTTCCATCACCGCTAATATATTTTGCAGCCGATCTGCCGATGTTTATTAATAGCGACCCAGAACCAGATGTAGGATCATATATTTTGATCTGCTTCCTATCTTTAAGGTGCTCTGCAACAATCTCGGACATCAGCACAGATACCTCATGCGGTGTATAGAACTCTCCCGCTTTCTTTCCAGCATTTGCTGCAAAATTGCTGATCAGATACTCATAGATGAAGCCAAGAACATCGTAATCCTGCTTGCCATCCATCGGGATCTTCTTGATAAGCTTCAGCAGCTTCTTCACCGCCTTTGTCTGCGAGCCGGAAGTCTCTCCCAGCTTCGACAATCCAGTCTGAAGAGTATTGAAGATTTTCTCAAATACCTTCTTGTAAACCTCATCGATATTTTGATCGAAGTCGGACAGTGCATCCCTGACATCCTTCACGTCAAAATCATTTCCCTTTGCCAACCATGTTGAGAACAGATTGTCATAGGCAATGAAATACCCAAGTGTCTCCCGCACGTGCTTCGCATACTTGACGTCATTTTCGGCAACCTTCTTGATTTCATCTTCACTAAGTTTTTCCTTGTGGAACAAATCCAGCTCACGTTCCGACAAATATTTGTAGAAGATGAATCCAAGGATGAAATCCTTATACTCATTAGCCTCTATCTTTGACCGCATCTGATTAGCTGATTCCCAAATCGTTGATGCAAGTTGATGTTTATTCATTATGTTTTCCTCCTGTAGTGCGTATATTTTATAAGCATTATTTATCGGCCGCTCTACCACTACGTACCCATTCCTCAAGTTCTGAATACTTGAATTTCCACGCTTTGCCAATCTTCATTCTTGGAATATCTTTGCCCTTACGAATCCAGTCGCGAATTGTGGCTGGCTTAACACCCAGTAATTCTGCTGCTTCTCTTGTACCTACCCAGTTTTCTTCTTTTACATTCACAGTCATAGTCTCCTCGCTCCTATAAGGCATAATTGTCCATATTCAATTGTACCTTAGCTGTTGTCATTTTTCAATGGTTTATAATATTTTATATCTGTTTGCGTGGTTACATTTCAAAGCACAGTTTCCTTGTTTCATACCTTGATTTTCCAGTAGTTAGAGTCACTTTCACAGACTTCAAAAATGAATTCCAGCAGATGCTCCTCAAAGACCAGATCGAACTTTTTCTGCTCGGTAAGCTCCCCACCTCCATCGTAATTCGCTGTCTAACCGTCTCATCATCAATTTATTTTATTAAATCTTGTAATAATGCCACTGTTATTTACCTCGTTCTTTCGTTTATGTTTATGTTTTTGCTTTTATATTGTAGCTTATACCGCATTTTTCATAAAAGGTGATAACTTCCTCCACCCATTATAAAAATGCTTATTCTCCTTGTGAAGACTGTTGCAGAGAAGCCACCAGTCACTCTCCCATTGCAATTGCGTATTTATCAATCTTTTCTATCAGTAAATTGAATAATTTATCGCTATCTGTTACGAAAAGTATATCTTGAAAAAGCAAATTCTTCAATCTTAGTAATTATCCCATCCATCCTTATCTTTAGATTAGATAAGATAGGTATAATTTTAATAAGTCTTAATACCCTCAGTATCATTACATTGTCCTTTAGACACTCCAAGGCAGCCAAAAAAGACATCCCTTGACCCGTAATAATTACGGTTAAGGAATGTCCTTTTTTCGCTACTTAGCAGTAAGAAAGACACACGATGCTGCTTATCCACAATCTATATGATTCCAAAATGTCTA
>UMCQ01024367.1_pt1 | contig 11388 bp, 10 predicted proteins | sample 1964271 | NCBI WGS metagenome assembly UMCQ01 (sample SAMEA4835972, study PRJEB28245) | human gut metagenome | biome: gut microbiome; material: fecal sample | place: Denmark | collected 2008
TGGGCTTTTCGATTCTTGCCGGTGCTTTGGCGTTGACGTTTTTCAACCTGCCGCTTTTGACGAGAAACATCGAAGACTCGTTGCGAGACGTTCCGCAGCTTCAGCGCGAGGCCGGAGCATCCCTTGGCCTTTCCGAATGGAAAACGATCAAAGGCATCGTATTGCCGGCCGCGCTCCCCGGTATTTTGACCGGTGTCATCCTGAGTGCCGGGCGCGTCTTCGGTGAGGCCGCAGCTTTGATCTACACGGCGGGTCAAAGTTCTCCCGCAGTTGATTACGGCAATTGGAACCCGTTTTCTGCAACGAGCTTCTTGAACTGGAACAGACCTGCCGAAACCTTGGCCGTGCATATCTGGAAGGTGAATACAGAGGCGGTCGTGCCGGACGCAAGCGTTATTTCGAGCGCATCGTCTGCCGTTTTGATCGTTGTCATCTTATTGTTCAATTTCGGGGCACGCGCCTTGGGTCGTTTCCTGTACAAAAAATTGACGGCTGCAAATTAAGGGGGAAAAATGATGCTGAGTTTTGAAAATCCTGCCTTGAAGACGGAAAATCTTCAGGTATATTATGGTGACCATCATGCTTTCTTCGATGGCAACCTTGAATTTGAAAAAAACAAGATTACGGCTTTGATCGGGCCTTCCGGTTGCGGCAAATCCACGTTTTTGCGCAGCTTGAACCGCATGAACGACAAGGTCGCAAACGTTACCGGCAAAATCTGGTACAGGGGAGTTGACATCAATGCCAAAGACATCAACGTGTACGAAGTCAGAAAACACATCGGCATGGTGTTTCAAAGACCGAATCCGTTTGCCAAATCGATTCGGGAAAACATCACGTATGCATTGAAGGCAAACGGTTTGACCGATAAGGAAGAACTCGACAAACGCGTCGAAGAAAGCCTGAAGCAGGCAGCGCTGTGGGATGAAGTCAAAGATGAGCTTGACAAAAGCGCTTTTGCTCTTTCGGGCGGTCAGGCTCAACGCTTGTGCATTGCAAGATGCTGCGCGATGAAACCGGACATCATGCTGCTTGACGAACCGGCCAGCGCGCTTGATCCGATTTCGACTTCAAAGATTGAAGATACGCTGGAACAGCTGCGCAAAAACTATTCGATCATCATCGTGACGCACAATATGCAACAGGCCTCAAGAATCAGTGACTACACTGCATTTTTCCACCTGGGACGCGTGATTGAATACGACAAGACGGAAAACATTTTCCAAACGCCGCACGAAAAGCTGACGGAAGATTATGTTTCCGGCAATTTCGGATAGGGGGACACTATGGCAGAAATTATTTCAACAGAAGACGTGCATCTTTATTACGGAAAAAAAGAGGCTTTGCACGGCATCAGCATGAACTTTCATGAAAATGAGATCACGGCCTTGATCGGACCTTCCGGCTGCGGCAAATCGACGTATCTGCGCTGCATCAACCGCATGAACGATCTGCTCGAGGACGTGACGATTACCGGAAGCTTTACTTTTGAAAATCAAGACATCTATGCGCCAAACGTCGATGTCGTCGATCTGCGCAAAAAAGTCGGCATGGTGTTCCAACAGCCGAATCCGTTTCCCTTTTCGGTCTATGACAACGTGGCATACGGTTTGCGGCTTGGCAAAAAACAGCCCAAAGACTTCATCGATCAGCGCGTCGAAGAAAGCCTGAAGCAGGCGGCCGTCTGGGATGAAGTCAAAGACGACCTGCACAAGAGCGCGCTGGCGTTTTCCGGCGGCCAGCAGCAAAGAATCTGCATCGCGCGCGTGCTTGCGGTTCATCCGAAAGTCATTTTGATGGATGAGCCGACCAGTGCCCTGGATCCGATTTCCAGCTCCAAGATTGAAGATACGCTGCTGAAACTTAAAAATGATTATTCGATCATCATCGTGACGCACAACATGCAGCAGGCTTCGCGAATTTCGGACAGGACGGCTTTGCTTTTGAACGGTGATCTGATTGAGTACGATCGTACGGAAGAAATGTTTCTTCGACCCAAAGAAAAAATTACGGATGACTATTTGAACGGTCGCTTCGGATAAGGGGGAATTTTTGATGCATGAAATATTTTATGATGAGTTGAGAAAACTCAACGTTCGTTTTATGGAAATGGGCATCAACGTCAGCGAACAGATTTATCGTTCGACCAAGGCCTTCATCGAACATGACAAGGAGCTTGCAAACGAGGTCGTAAGCGATGATCAGGAAATCAACGGCGGCGAGATGCGGCTTGAAAACCAGGCTTTGAAGCTGATTGCCTTGCAGCAGCCGGTCGCAAGCGATTTTCGCACGATCGTCAGCGTTTTGAAGGCCAGTTCCGATCTTGAACGCATCGGTGACCATGCCGTCAGCATTGCCAAGGAAACGATTCTTGTCAAAGGAAATCCGCGCGTGCCGCAGATTGAAGAAAAAATCTCGGCGATGACGGCAGACATCAGAAAGATGCTTGAACAAGTGCTTGATGCCTATGTCAAAGCAGATGAAAAAAGCGCCAGAAACATTGCGCAGGAAGACAAGAAGATTGATGAGCAGTACAAAGTCTGCCGCGATCTGATCGTCAAGGAGATGCAGCATGAAACAAAGACGGCCGTTGCAACCTCAAGCTATCTGCTGGTTGCCAGACTGCTTGAACGCATTGGTGATCATATCGTGAATCTGTCGGAATGGATCGTCTACAGCAAAAACGGTCATCTGGTTGAATTAAACTACAAACAGTAGTTTTGAATACCCGAAAAAAGCTCGCGACCCAGGGGTGTCGCGAGCTTTTAGTCTGCTTCGATTTTCTTGATGACTTTGGCAGGATTGCCGACTGCGATCACGTTTTCCGGAATGTCTGCCGTGACGACCGAACCTGCTCCGATGATGCTGTTTTTGCCGATCGTGACTCCGCCCCAGACGGTCACGTTTCCGCCGAGCCAGACGCCGTCTTCGATCACGACCGGTTTGGCGTAGCGTATTTTTTTCCTTCTGAGTTCTTTTTCTTTCGGGCAGAATTCAGTGAAGATGCCTGTTCTCGGCGCAATGTTGACGTTGTTTCCGATTGTGATTTCCGCCATGTCCTGAAGCGTAACGTCATGGTTCAAAAACACCTCATCGCCAAGTTCGATCCTTGAACCCAAAAAGCAGCGGAAATTCGGTTCAACGTAGGGATCTTTGCCGACTTTTTTGAGCAGCGCGTTAAGCAATGCTTCATCATAAAAATTTTCTTGATTGACTTTTTCGTTGTATTCAACGCACAATTTTTGTGCTCTTTTCCTTGCCTGGATGATTTTTTCATCCGTAAGGCTGTAGTAATTTTCCATAATCATCACCTCAAATTATATTTTAGCAAAAAACTGTTATAATTAAAAAAGAGGAATTTGCAATGGATCTGAACAGACGACATAAATTAACCAAAGAAGAAACAGAACACGTCAAAAAGATTACGAACAGCGGACGTCTCTATTATGATTACGATCCGCTGATTGAAAGCGCAAGAAATTTTGTCTATGAGACGTGTCGACGCTACAACCGCCATGAAGCGGACATTGACGAATTAAGGTCCTTGTTTGAAAAACTGGGCAAAAATCCAAGCATCGCTGACGGGTTCATTACCGAATTCGGCTTTAATCTGAGCATCGGCGACGACTTTGACGCAGGCTGCGGCTTAAAAATAATCGACTGCAACGAGGTTTCGATCGGAAACAACGTCACCATCGGAGAAAACGTCGGAATCTACACGAGCAATCATGCAAAAGATCCCAAGCTGCGTTGTGATCACTGGTGCAGCGAGCTTCCGATCAGAATCGGAAACAACGTTGTGATCGAAAGCAACTCGGTCGTTTTGCCGGGGACGATTATTGAAGACAATGTCTGGATCAGACCGGGCAGCGTCGTTTTGGGCAGAATCGAAGCAGACAGCATTTGTGCGGGCGATCCCGCAAGAAGGGAAAGTAAATGAAACAACTGATTTTGGCTGAAAAGCCGAGCGTTGCCAGAGATTTGAGCCAGATTCTCGGAGCAACGGAAAAACATAAGGATTATTTTGAAGGAGAGGGCGTGATCGTCACTTGGGCATTGGGGCACTTGCTCGGGCTCAAAATGCCGGAAGATCTGAACAAGGATTGGCAAAAATGGCAGCTTGAGACTTTGCCGATGCTTCCGAAGTTCATCGGAACGAAGCCTTTGCCGAAAACGAGGCACCAGCTGCAGGCAATCGAACGCCTGGCAAAGAGATCGGACGTCAAGGAAGCCGTGATCGCAACGGATGCGGGAAGAGAAGGCGAGCTTGTGGCACGCTGGATTCTGCAGTACGTCAGGTTCAACAAGCCGGTCAAGCGTTTGTGGATCTCTTCTCAGACGACAAAAGCCGTCAGGGAAGGGTTTGCCAAGCTGAAACCTGCTTCTGATTATGATGATCTGTATCAATCGGCATTGGCGCGCGCAACTGCAGACTGGCTTATCGGCCTCAACGTGACGCGTGCCTTGACCGTGAAATATCAGGACAATTTGTCGGCCGGGCGCGTGCAGACGCCGACTTTGGCCTTGGTTTTGAAGCAGGAAGACAAGATTTCAAGCTTCATTCCGCAAAAATACTATCAGATTGCATTGAACGCGTCGAATCAAAAGGCACTGATGGAACAAAAAAATCCTTACGGCTTAAAGAACAGAGAAGCAGCGCAAAAAATCGTTTCGGAACTTGAAAGAACAATCGGCAAGGTCGAAAAAATCACCGTCAAGGAGCACTCCGAAAAAGCACCGTTGCCTTATGATCTGACCGAGCTTCAACGTGCGGCGAACGAAAAGTACGGCTATTCTGCCAAAAAGACCTTGTCCGTCGTGCAAAGTCTCTACGAAGTTCACAAAATCGTCTCCTATCCGCGAACGGACAGCAAATATTTGTCGACCGACATGATTTCGACGATGAAAGAACGCCTGCAGGCAGTCGGCTCAATGGTGCCGGAAGCTTTGGAATATGCCGGAAAAGGCGCAAAAGTCGTTCAAAAAAAGGTCTTCAACAACGAAAAAGTGACCGATCACCACGCGCTCATTCCGACTGAGCAGCGTCCCGACTATGCCAAGCTGTCAAGCGATGAGCATCGAATTTACGGGATGATCGTCAAACGGTTCGTAATGCTTTTTGCGCCTGAGTATCGCGAGCAAAAGGAAAAAATCACCGTTTCTTTTGGCGATCGCAGATTCAATTTTTCCAAGACGACCGTTTTGCAAAAGGGATGGAAAGAAAATGCGCAGACGTCGGGCGAAGCACTGCATTTTAAAGAAGGACAGCAGATCAAGGGAACTTTTGAAGTCAAAGAAAAGCTGACGACGCCACCGAATCCATTGACCGAAGGCGGTCTGCTTGCCTTGATGGAAAGATACAGTCTGGGGACTCCGGCAACGCGCGCAGAAATCATCGAAAAACTCGTGTCGTCAGAATTAATGGAACGCTCCGGCAACTTTTTGCGCGTAACGCGCAAAGGCCGCCAGCTGCTCGAACTGGTCAATCCGTCCCTGGTGACGCCGGAACTGACCGAAAAATGGGAAAAGCAGCTTGAAGCCATTGCTTTGGGCAAGTTTTCAAGCCAAAAGTTCATCGCAGAAATCAAAAACGATACGAAAAAACTCGTCAGCGAAGTCAAGAATTCGACCAAAAAGTACCAGGACTTCTCCATGACGCAAAAGAAATGCCCTGAATGCGGAGCTTTCTTGAAGGAAAAGAAGGTCAGGGACGGCAAGCTTTTGGTCTGTTCAAATGCAGAGTGCGACTACAAACGCCGTGCCGAAGCCAAAGTTTCCAATCACCGCTGTCCGCAGTGCCACAAGAAGATGCTGATCGTCTCCGGCGAAAAAGGCGAATATTTCCGCTGCAAGTATGACGGAACGACTGAAAAACTCGGCGGCAAAAAAGGCAAAAAGAAGATGAGCAAGCACGAAGAACGGCGCTTGCTGAAAAAAATCAACCAAGACGACGAGCCGCAGGAAAGCGCATTGGCTGCGGCATTGAAAAAAGCCATGGAAGAAAAATAGGCAACGGAAACGATCATCGTTTGTCGGCAGATCAGACTCGTCTTCAGCAATCGTCAAAAGAACGCTTCGCTTGCGTGGGGTGTTCTTTTGCTTTTGGCGGTGCAGACACTGCATGTGGCATCAAGAGCGAACAAAAAAGAGGCCGTTTCCGACCTCTTTTTTCTAGAGCTTGACTCTGCTTTTTGACAAGCGTTTCATGCCGATTTTTTCTTTTTCATTATTCATGAAGCCTTTTAGCCGGCGGTAAACTCTCGTGTTCAGGAGCCACTTGTGAAACCGCGGTGAAAACTTTGAAAGACTGTACAAAAATGTGAGAAGGAACGGAACTTGCGGCACGATCGGAAAAACAATTCCGACGATCAAGAGCAAAAGACTTACGACAGACATCAGCAACCATAATAAGCGACGTACCAAAAAAATCACTCCTTGAAAGTTTTCTTGAATAAAGCGTATCATATTATTCTAGAGAAAAGTATTATGAATGAAATAAGAATTTGTTAAGAAAGGAAATGCTTTCATGGATAAGCTTGCCGAAACGTATCAAAAAGGAATCGCCAAAATCAAGGCAAAAGATTATCAGCAGGCCATGGCATTTTTTGAGCGCGTTTTTCAAGAAAATGCAGGCTTTTTGTCCGTTTGCTACTACTTGGGCAAGTGCCATTATTTTTTGCGGGAATTTGACGAAGCAGAAAAATTTCTTGAACTGCATACGAAAAACGACACGGAGAAAAATCAAGGGCAGGCATGGAAACTGCTGACAAAAATTTATGTCAGCAGACAAGACAAGGAAAAAGCAGCGTCTTCTTTGCAGGAGGCATCAGAGCATGGTGCTGAAAAACTTGCCGGCTTAAAGGAGAAAATCGCAAAGATTGATGAAACTTCTTTTTCAAAAAAGATGCGTTTCAAATTTTTGCAGCTCGCCAAAAACAAGACGCCGATTGCCAAAACGGATCTCAAGGAATATGAAAAGGTGAAATTTTTCATCAACGGGATGACCGACGAGCAAAAGAAAAAATTTTGTGACGGCAAGTGGCACGAATTAGAGGTCACGAAGCCAAAAAAGGTCAAGTTCAAAGGGTTCATGTCGGTTGCGCTTTTGGACGATCGGGGCTATTACAAAAAATACCTGCCTGAAATCGGCAGCTTGTATCTGCGCTCTTCGTTCAATGATTATTTGGAAGAAGATCGCTTTTTTAAGACAAAGTGGGAGAAGTCAAAGGTTTTTGCGCTTTTGCTGACGAAAATCTTTTCACGTGAGATGATCGAAAAACTTCTGCTTCAAAACGACCTGCTCGATACGCAGGCCAAACGTCACCTCAAAGGCTGCGACGATCTGGTTTATTTGAAGAAACAGGGCGAGGTCATGCCGCTTTCTTCCGAGCCCGTTTTGGAAAATGCAGAGCAGCTGAGGAAATTCGGCTTTATTTGCGACAGAAATTGCCAAAATACGGTGCACCTTAAAGAAAAATGTCTGGGTGAACGGTTGATCAAAAAACTTTTGAAGCAAACGACCAGACAAAAGCTGCCGTTCCGGCATCCTCCAAAAGAATATCGGCCGACAAAAGAACAGTTCAGGTTTATCCACTGGATCTTTCAAAACAATCATCGCATCATCAGCCTGCTTGGAGTCGGCGGGAGCGGCAAGACGTATACGCTTGGGCAAATTTTGGATCATGAGCGGGTTTTGGCGCTTGCACCGACGCACAAAGCGCGAATCAATCTGGAAAAGTGCGGTTTCAAGCACAACGAGACGATTCAAAAAGTGATCTATGAGCTTGAAAACAGTCAAAGCGAGCTGATCGACGGGGACGACTATGACGTTATCGTGATTGACGAAATTTCAATGGTTACGCAGGACATGCTGAAAACGCTGCTGCAATACGTCGGAAACGACTATCGCTTCATCTTTTTAGGCGATGACAAGCAGCTTCCTCCGGTCAGTCAGGATGAGGATGCGCTTGAAGTATGCGGCAACGTCATGCAGCTGTTGATTCAATCCGGATCGCACTTTGATTTTCAGGCCAACCTGCGCTGCAAAGATGAACGAGTGCGCATGTTTATTGCGCAGTGCCGCTATAAGAATACGAAAAACCTCAAGCAGCTGCACGTCTTCAAGCAGTCAAAAGCAGACGACATGATTGCTTACAAACTAAAGCACCTGCCGCTTGAGGACTGCATGATTATTGCTTATCGCAATGCAACGGTCGGCAGAATCAACGAGCAGTTTTTCAAAGTGCTTTCAAAAGGCAAACAAAACGTTGTCCCCTTCGAGTATAAGAACGGTTACGGACGTGGCGGCTTTTTTGTCGGAGCAGAGGTCGTCTTCTACAGAAACGACGATCAGTATCAAAAGTATGGCTATACGAACTCTGAATTTGGCAGGATCGTTTCCTTGGAACTTCCGAGCGAAAAGAACAAAAACGGCAAAGTCGTCGTCAAAACGGACCAAAAAGAATATGTGCTGCCGATTTGGCGCGCCAAAGAAGATCTGCTTCTGGCGTATGCGCTGACGATTCATAAAGCGCAGGGAAGCGGCGCCAAACGCGTTTACGTGCTTGAAGCGGTTGATTACGGACTTGCCTATACGGCGGTTTCCAGAACGAAAAAAGAGCTGTGTTTCGTTGAGATGACGCTTGATGATTTGTGTTTGGCGCTGGAAACTCCGACGCGAGAAAAAGCTAATGTTTATACTTTCTGAAACCTGATTGCGTAAATTTTTTAGAAATTCTGGATCAGAGAATATATGTGCAAATAACAAAAAGACTCGGGGATGCGTTTACATCTTTTCCGAGTCTTTTTCAGTTTTTCAAACTGTGCTAAAATTGGAAGTGTTTTTAACGAGGATGATATTTGGAGGAATTGACATGAGCAAAGAAGAAGAGCTGAGACAAAGAAGCAGCATTCATTTGTCTCAGAAGCATCAAAAGCATCACAAACATCACATGGCGATGCCTTGGCACGACTTTATTCCGGATGACGATCATGATCTGGCCAGAGCGGCCAGTCTTCCGGCAAAAGCAGCCGTCGTGGGACGAGTTGGATTGATGATGCTTTCTTGCGGAACCGGAGCATGGCGCGTTCGTGATTCAATGAACATCATGGCCAGGAAATTAGGCCTGGTCTGTTCGGCAGATATCGGATTGATTTCAATTGAGTTCACATGCATCGACAAGGACGGGCAGTCCTATACGCAAGCCCTGTCTCTTCCGACGACGGGCGTCAATACTGATAAATTGACCCGAATGGAGCATTTTGTCAAAAGAATCAACCGCAAGGAAACTAAGATGACGCTTGAAGAGATTCATGACGAACTCGACAAGATTCAGGCAACTCCTGGCAATTACAAACCGTATCAAGTCGGCTTGGCATCTGCGCTTGCATGCTGTGCCTTCGTCTTTTTGCTTGGCGGCGGCATTATTGAAATGATCGGTTCGTTTATCGGAGCAGGATTAGGAAATTATACGAGACGCAAGATGCTTGACAAGCACATTACGCTTTTGGCGTGCGTGGCAGTCAGCGTAATGGTCGCCTGCCTGTCATATACGCTGTCGTTTCATGCGATGGAGCTTTTGTTTAACGTTGCGGCCAGACACGAAGCCGGCTATATCGGTGCAATGCTGTTCGTTATCCCGGGATTTCCGTTCATTACGAGCGGCCTTGACATTGCCAAAATGGACATGCGCTCAGGTCTTGAGCGACTGGCTCACGCAATCGTCATCATTGGTGTCGCAACGCTTGTCGGCTGGGTAACTGCGCTTGTGGTGCACTTGCAGCCGGAAAACTTCATGCCGCTTCAATTGACCGTTTTGCAATTGATGTTTTTACGGGTCATTGCCAGTTTTTGCGGGGTCTACGGTTTCTCGATCATGTTCAATTCGCCGCGCAAAATGGCTTCCATTGCAGGATGCATCGGAGCCGTTGCCAATACGCTTCGCCTTGAACTGGTTGATTTATGCGGGTTGGCGCCCGGCGTCGCCGCATTTTTCGGCGCCTTGACCGCCGGACTGCTCGCATCATACGTATATAAGAGGATGCACTATCCGCGCATTTCGCTGACGGTGCCTTCAATCGTCATCATGGTTCCCGGGCTTTACATGTACCGTGCAATCTACAACATCGGCGTCACGTCGATTTCTGACGGGGCATTATGGCTGACGAAGGCGCTTTTGATCGTCATGTTCTTGCCGCTCGGGCTGATCGTTGCCCGAATCATCACGGATGACAAGTGGAGATATTGCAACTGATTTTTTAAAACAAAAAAACCAGGACTCATTTTTTGAATCCTGGTTTTTTGTTGTCCTCTTAATGAAAAATGCAGTGCCAAAAATCTACTTGATGACCAAGAAGTAAAGCAGCACCAGCAGGCCAAGGACGATGCGATACCATCCGAAGACCTTGAAGTCGTGTTTTTTGATATATTGCATCAAGAATTTGATAATGATGATTGATGAAACGAATGCAGTAATCAAACCGACGATCAAAATCAAAAGTTCAGCAGATGAGAAGACGAAACCGAATTTCAGCAGCTTGAACAATGAAGCGCCGAACATGACCGGGATTGCCAGGAAGAACGTGAACTCTGCGGCAACGGTTCTTGAAACGCCAAGAATCAAGGCCCCGACGATCGTTGCGCCTGAACGAGACGTTCCCGGGAAAACAGCGGCAATCAATTGGAAGAAACCGATCAAAATAACCGTATAGTATGAAAGCTCGGCAAGCGAATTGATTTTGGCGCGCTTGTTTTTGTGAACCGTTTCGATCCAAATGAACGCGATCCCGAAAACAATCAGCGCAATCGCAACGCTGACCGGGTTATAGAAAAGTTTTTCAAACGTGTCGTTGAAAGCAACGCCGATGATGCCGGCTGGAAGGCAGGCAATCACGATTTTGATCCACATGATGATGATGTCTTTGTCGACATAGCGCCAAATTCCGGTCGGAGCCAGCGGGCCCGTTTGCTTGCTTTTATGGAACGGCCAGATTTTGTTCCAGTAGATGACGACAACGGCCATGATGGCTCCAACCTGAATGACGACTTCAAACATGCTGTAAAATGATTTTGAAACGTCCAATTTGACAAATTGATCAAGCAGGATCATGTGCCCCGTGCTGCTGATCGGAAGCCATTCGGTGATGCCTTCAACGATACCGAACAGGAAGGCTTTGATTAGTTCAATTATCATTATGATTAAAAGTCCTTTCTGAATATATCTTGATTGATTAACTTCCTTATTATAGTCTATGAAAATATGGCTGACAAGCGTTTGAAAAGCATGAGCCGTAAAGTTTAAGAAATGTTTAGGCAAATCGGAACATGCAGCGTGGCTGTTCGACTAATGTGCCAGTCAAGTCCTAATTTGTGTGTAAATTATTTTTTCT
>UMCQ01066258.1_pt1 | contig 11322 bp, 9 predicted proteins | sample 1964271 | NCBI WGS metagenome assembly UMCQ01 (sample SAMEA4835972, study PRJEB28245) | human gut metagenome | biome: gut microbiome; material: fecal sample | place: Denmark | collected 2008
TAAAATGCGTTTTGCTTACGGACAAAATGGGCAAAAATTCATCTTTGTCCGTAAATTTGAGTGAAATCTTGGCGCGCTGCCCAAAAAAGAAAAAAATTCGCGCCATCACAGCACGAATTTTAATCAATATTCATTTGCGTACGGGGTCATGACCGCTCGCTTCCACGCCTTGTTCTAATCGGGTTTCGCCTCACATTCCCCCTATCGCAAGCAAGGCCTCCCTAGACGAGACAAGCTCGCCTTCGGTCGCCCAAAGCTTGCGTACGGGGTCATGACCGCTCGCTTCCACACCTTCATAATCAGGTTCAGACCAGCAACAAGGCTCATGATAAGTTCGTGCGCGTCGCGACTGCGCTTACGCTGATCGCTCGCGCCCCTTCTTATCTACCGCCTTGTTGAGCGGCTGGTCTTCACACCTTTTACCTTAACAAACTCGCCGCATCCTCATCCACAATAACAATCGCATCATCATGCTTTTGCAGAACGCTTGCAGGAACTTCTTCGGTCGGTTCTCCTTCAACCATTTTCTTGATTGCATCCGCCTTATTTTTGCCATATGCTTCAAGCAAAACTGTCTTTGCCTGCATGATTTCGCCGATTCCCATCGAATATGCATACTTCGGAACGTCATTTTCGTTTTCGAAGTAGCGCGCATTTGCTGCAATCGTCGATTCCGTCAAGCGAATCTTTTGCGTCCTGCCGTCAAAAGCAGACCCTGGCTCATTAAACCCGATATGTCCGTTGCGACCGATTCCAAGCAGCTGCAAGTCAACCGGATTTTCCGCAATAATCTTGCTGTAGCGTTCACATTCGACTTTTGCATCATCATTTTGGCCGTCAGGAAGATATGAATGAGCGAACGGCTTCTTTTCAAACAGATGCTTTTTCATGTAATAATGGTAGCTTTGCGGATTATCAGCCGATAAGCCGACATATTCGTCAAGGTTTATTGAAATGCAGTTCGAAAAATCGAGGTCGCTATCGCATAATTCCTGATAAGTCGTTTCAGGCGTGCCACCAGTTGCCAGGCCAAAAACAGTTGCTCCTTCGTCAAGTTTTTCCTTAAAAATTTCAAACGCTTTCTTTCCGCCTTCTGCTGCATTTTTAACAATAATAACTTTCATTTTGAATTCCTCCTCGAAAAAACTGTCACGCCCTTATTGGTATAGACCAATTATATACCATAACTCCGAAACTTGCAACAGTTTTCATAACATCTTCAAAAATTGCACTCTCATCGCAAAGAAAACGGTTAATCACACTTTGTTTTCCGTAACGCGGAACGTAAAAAAGAACCGAGCAAAACTCGGTCCTTTCAAGGAAGTATTATATGGAAATCATCTTTAGAATTGATCAATCAACAACTGGCGAATCTCTTCCAAGCTTGGTTGGCGAGGGTTTGCCGTCGTGCATTGATCGTTGTAAACCAAATCGCACAATTTGTCCAAAGCACCGTCAAAGGCTTCTTTAGTAACTCCGTTTGCCGAAAGCTTAGGAGTTACGTCAACGGCCTTCATCAGTTCTTCAATCTTGTTGCACAATGCTTCGACCAAATCAGCATCTGTTCTGCCTTTCAATCCAAGCGCACGCGCGATGTCTGCATAATCCTTTTGAGCACGATAAACTTCGTAGCGTGGGAACGGTGTTCTCTTGACCTTGCCGGATGCACCGTTGAAGCGAATCACGTGCTGCATCGCAATCGAAATCGCAAGGCCGTGAGGAAGTCCGAATTCACCGCCAGTCTTGTGAGCAAGCGAGTGATTGATGCCAAGGAAAGCATTTGCGAAGGCCATGCCGCCAAGAGTAGCCGCATAGTGCATGTTTTCGCGAGCAGTTTCGCCTTCAAGCGTAGGATTCTTAGGGTCATAATTGTAGGATTTTTCAAGGTTTTCAAATACGAGCTTGATTGCCTGAAGCGACCATGGGCGCGTGAAGTCTGAAGCCATTACGGAAACGTATGACTCAAGCGCATGCGACAGCGTATCGAGACCTGACCATGCAACTGTTCTCTTCGGAACCGTCATGACAAATTCAGGGTCGACGATCGCAACCTGAGGCGTCATTTCGTAATCGGTCAACGGATACTTAACGTGTGTGTTGTCATCCGTAATAACCGCATACGGCGTAACTTCGGAACCGGTACCTGAAGTTGTCGGGATGCAGAAAAGTTTCGTGTGCGTGCCGTGATGGAACTTGACGATTCTCTTGCGGATATCAACGAATTTTTGCTGCAGACGAGTGAACAGTTCGCTGACTTTTTCGTAGCTTTCAAGGAAGCCAGGTTCTTGTTCAAGAGAGTATTCATAGATGTAGCGCGCAATCTTGGCAGCATCCATTGCGGAACCGCCACCGATGGCAATAACGGTATCCGGTTGGAATTCTTCCATCTGGCGTGCGATTTCCATCGTCTGTCCCAACGTCGGATCAGGATGAACAGTTCCGTAAAGGGATGTCTTTACCGGATTTTCGCGTGCTTCAAGCTCATCGTAAACCTTGTCAACGAAGCCGAATTTAACCATTCCAGGATCGGCAACGATCATTGCGCGATCAATGTGCTCCGTTTCGTCCGTCAAGTATGACAAGGCATTCTTTTCGTAGTAGATTTTTTCTGGTAAACGAACCCATTGAGGACGATTGCGACGTTTTGCGACCGTCTTGACATTCAACAGGTCTGAAGTTGATAAGTTGTGTGACAATGAATTCTTCCCCCATGACCCGGTTCCAAGCGTCAAAGATGGACGTAACGCATCCGTATAGATGTCGCCAATACCACCGATTGAATCCGGTTGATTTACCAAGATGCGAGCAGCCTTTGTCTTGTCGGCAAATTCGTTTAAGAACGGATCTGCCTGAGAACCAATCTGAATGGCCGCATTGTGACCAGCGCCTTGGTAGTCGAGCAGTGCGGCAACGATCTTGATGCCGTCTTCTCTGTCTTTTGCCTTATAAACCGAAAGGAGCGGGGAAAGCTTTTCTGATGAGAGCTTTTCGCCGATGTTCTTCGAATCGAGTTCAAACATGATGACGTCTTTTCCTTCAGGCAAATCAATGCCGGCATTTTCGGCAATCCAACGAGCCGGTTTGCCGGCAACCGGTCCGTTTACGCCGTGCCTGTCATTGAAGACGAAATCAGCCAGCTTTTCGTAGTCTTTTTTAGGAAGCAGGTATGCGCCCTTTTCTTCCATCTTCTTCATCCAATCCTTGTAAACAGGTGCTTCGATGACGACCGAATTTTCGGTTGCACAAATCATCCCGTTGTCGAAACGCTTGGACAAAAGCAAGTCTTCAACCGCACGGTCAAGATGAGCCGTATGATCAACGAAAACTGCACCGTTGCCGGCGCCAACGCCCATTGACGGGTTGCCCGACTTGAGTGCGGCATTGACCATTCCAGGACCGCCCGTTGCAAGAATCGATGCGATCTTTCTGTTTTGAATCAGCGCCGTCGTATTTTCAATTGACGGAGTCTCGACCCATTGAATGATGTTTTTCGGAGCTCCGGCTTCAACGGCTGCTTCATAAACGATTTGTGCAGCATGAACGGAACATTTTTGAGCTTGCGGATGGAAAGCAAAGACAATCGCATTTCTCGTCTTAAGCGCCATCAGAGATTTGAACATTGCCGTCGAAGTCGGATTCGTCGTCGGGACGATGCCGGCTAAAACGCCAAGCGGTGCGGCAATTTGAACTTCGCCTTTGATCTTGTCTTCAGCGATGATTCCAACGGTTTTTTCATCCTTGATTGCGTTATAGATGTTTTCGGTTGCAAAACGATTCTTGGTATCCTTATCTTCAACGACGCCGCGATTTGTTTCCTCAACCGCTTCATGAGCAAGCATCAAAGCCGCCTCAGAACCAGCAAGCGCGGCTGCAGCAACGATTTTGTCAACTTGATCCTGCGTAAAATGCGCATATTCGCTTTCAGCTGCTGCTGCTTTATCAACGAGGGTATCGGTATACTTGCGAGCAGCTTCCATTCGTGCTGCTTTTTCTTCTTCAGTCAAAACTTTTTTCTTTGGCTTCGTAGCTTCTTTTTCCATTTATAATACCTCCCAAAAATCACTGGTTACACTTTCAGCATGCATGCAAGATTTTCATAATGTGAAAAACTTCACTAATTATAATATATCTTTATGAGAGCGATTTCAAGTGCTTTTGGCAACTTTTTACAATTTTTTTACCGGAGCTTTTTGGCATAATCTCAACACCTTAGATTATATAAGCATTTTTAAATGTTATTTATATTGATTGTAATCGTGAAAAAACTTTGATCAATCACATTCCAATTGTGCAAAATTCACAAAAAAGCAGAAAAAATGAATACTGTATTTGCCATAAAATTTATGCTAATATTAAACTACCAACAAGGAAGGGGCGGAGAAAAAATGATTATCTCTGATTTTTTAAACATGTTGTTGTCAGGCGGGCTGACCATCTTTGTTATCGTCATCATTCTTGCAATTCTGATTGCTTCATATAAGAAAGCCAGTCCAAATGAAGTCTTGATCATCACCGGCGGATGTCTCGGAAAAAAAGGACCTTACTTGATTGAAGATCCCGAAACGCATACGCGCGTCAAAGTCGTCAAGGGCGGGGGCGCCTTTGTCATTCCGTTCATTCAGCAGGCCGAATTTCAAACGCTCGACACGTTCAACGTCGACGTTTCGGTTGAAGACATCATGACGATCGATGCCGTTCCGGTCGATGCATCCGCCAACGCCTTGCTTCGCGTCGGTTCAACGCCGGAACTGATCGCCAAAGCCGCTGAAAAAACGCTCGGCTTGAGCGAAGAAGAACGTCAAAGCCAAATGATCGAAGTCGTTCGCGGCGGCGTTCGCGAAGTTTTGTCGGGACTGACGCCAAAGCAGGCAAATGATCGTGCCGAATTCCAGAATCAGGTCAGACAAAGCATCGAAGAAACTTTTGCCAACCTCGGGCTTGAAATCACGGCACTTCAAATTACGAAAATCAGCGACAAAAACGGCTATTACGAATCTTTGAGCGCCAAGGAAATTGCCGATAAGCGCTCCTATGCGCGCCAAGCCAAGGCCGAAGCCGAAAAAGAAGCACAGCTTGTCGAAGTCAAAAACAAGCAGGAAGCACAGGAAGCACAGCTTCAGTCAAAACGCTATATTTCAGACAAGACCAAGGAAACCGACGTGGCAATCGCCCAAAACGATGCCCAGGTTCAAACCGAAAAAGCCAAGGCAGAGCAGGCTTACGCAATTGAAAAGGCCATCCAGGAGCAGACGCTTAAGGAAAAGGAGATCGTCGTTCGCGAAAACGAGTTGAAATCAACCGTAATCGCACAGCAGAATGCTGAAGCACAGGCAGTCCAGATCAAAGCAGAAGCAGATGCCAATGCTTTGCGCATCAAGGCTCAGGCTGACAAGGACGCACAAAATCTCAGCACCGATGCCAACGCCTATTCAATTCGCGAACAAGGTCAGGCCAGCGCTGACAAGATTCAGGTCGAAGGTCAGGCAAATGCCAAAGCGCAGGAAGCCATCGCCAAAGCACTTGAACAAAACGGACAGGTTGCTCTTGCCATGGCAATCATCGATAAGCTTCCGGAAATTTCCGCATCCTATGCGCAAGCAGTCGCCAGCATCGATCAGCTGACCGTTTTCGACGGTGCTGCCGGAGTTTCAGGCCAAACCAACGAAGGCTTGGCCCAATCTTTGGCATTCATCAAGGACGCGACCGGCATCGACGTGGCCGAACTTGTCAACAAGCGGGCTGATGGCACGACGACTTTGAATCGTCCGGTTCCCGTTGAAGAAGATAAATAACAAAAATCAGCGAGAGGCTGGGAAAAACTATGCCTCAAATTGAAAAACCGGATGATTTGCGATTAATCGCAAATCTGATCCGGTTTTTTGTATGCACGACAATCACCTTCCATAATGGAAACAGCTGAAAAGAGTCCGGCGGAAAAATGGAATGAGAGCTTGGCGCGCTGATTTAGCGGACTCTGCATTTGGCAAAATCAGAACGTCTATGCAAGATTAAGGACAATTCCCATTTTTGGTTTGAGCCACGATTTTCCCATCCTCGAAACCTTTCGAATTCAATCGTGTCAAATGCCCATTAAAAAAACGGGCACTTTAACGCGTCCGTTTCACTGGTTCAAAAATGTGCAAATCAAAGACTCGCTTCGATATAATGGCAGAGGGTCTGTTGACCTTCGTATGAAAAAGAAATTTCGTTCCGATTTTTCAGAACGTTTTCATTATATGATCTGATATTTGAAATGACAAGCTGTTAACGATAACAAGTCTCCAAGCCCGGATCATTGTACCCACTTTACAAATTAGTACCAATATATTAAAATGTCATATAAAGAAAACGTTTACTCAAAATTAACGGAGGTATTTCCATGAAAAAAACAGCAGATGACGTTAAAAAAGAACAGAGCCTGAGCTTTATGTACTTCAATCGTTTCCTGATGCTGCGATACTTCACGGCATTCATGTTCTTTACAAATCTCTACTGGTTCGGAATGGCCCTGACATGCAAAAGCTGGTCAGCAGTCCTGCCGTTTTTGCTGATGATTGGCGGAATTGCCGTAACACTGGAACTGACTTCCAAGCTTCATATCAAAAAGAGTACGGTTCCAGTCAGCAAAGGTTATTACATTGCACAGATTTCGGTCAACCTTGCAATCATCCTGATTTCGATGACACCGGCATATTCTTTGTTTCTTCCGTTCTTGAACGGTAAGAGCCAGTTTTACGTCATCGGAATTGCCTTGATTGGAATTCTGATGTCCGTCATGGTGCTTTTGAAGATCAAAAAAATCGTCAACGACCAGGACCGCCAGTTCAAAGTCATAAAAATGTTTGAGAAAACAAATTAGGCAAAATTTGAAAAAAGCAGGACAGAATGCGTTTTGAGCACTTCCGCCCTGCTTTTTATTTTCCTCATTAAATTGTCAGCTAACACTGCATTTTACAAATTTACATTTTTCAAACTTTAAATTGATTCTAAAAATTCTAATGTATTTGCATATTTTCAGCTAAGCGGATTGTATATACTTATCTTCGTAAAACATATTGGTACAATTTTTTATTGAAAGCCCTTTACAAAATGATTCCAACCGATTATACTGGAAAATGTAAATACAGGAAGCGCTTACTGTTTACAATCATTCACCGCATCCGCAGTTCGTCTGTACGCATCAAACTGCAATTATTCATTCGTACATGAAATGCGGATGCCGGTCCTAAGGAGAACTTTATTATGGCTGAAAAAGAAAGCAACTTCACAGGCTGGCTTAATGAGAAGATTCTTCCATATAGTCGGCAAATTCGCCAATACACGTTTTGTCCGCGCCGTCATGGGTGCCGGCTACAGTATCATCGCCTTCACGATCGTCGGATCGATGTTCCTCATCCTGAGCGTTCTCACTCAGGTCATCACGTTCCCGTCTTTCGTTGATTTTTACAACAGCACGCTTGGGCGTTTCAATAGTCTCTTTACCGTTATCTATAATTCTACGCTGGGAATCACCGCCCTCTTCTTTACAGGATCTTTTGCTTATAACTACACGAAAATCTATCAACAAGAAGAAAACCTTGATATTTCACCGTTGACCGGTACCTTTCTTTCATTGTTCGCATTGTTCATCACCGTTCCGCAGCTTGTTTGGAAAAACGGCTCTACACAATTTGTGACAGACACGAAAAATGCCATTTTCTCCGGCTACGCGGTCAGTGGCTCCGGTCTTACGCGCATCGGTGCAACCGGCATTTTCACAGGTCTCATCATGGGCACCTTGGCAGTTCAGATCTACCGTCTCAGCGTAAAAAAGGGCTGGTCGATCAAGATGCCAAACTCTGTTCCAAAGGGCGTTGCGGATTCGTTCACGTCGCTTATTCCAGGTTTCCTGATCGCATTCGTCGTTTTGATCATCGATGCCGTTTTGATCATATGCAACACTGACATCTTCAACTTGCTTTACATTCCATTCTCATTCGTATCAGGATTGGTCGATACATGGTGGGGCATTTTGATCATCGCCTTCTTGATTCATTTCCTTTGGTTCTTCGGTATCCACGGTGCAACGATCATTGGGAGTTTCGTGGGCTCATTCGCTACGGCAAACATGGTTGCAAACGTTGCCGGTGATTTCCATGCCTATGCCGGTGAATTCAACACCGCTTTCATCACGATCGGTGGTTCAGGTGCTACGCTTGGTGCAGTTTTGTACATGGCTTTCATGGCCAAGTCGCGCCAAATGCGTGAACTCGGCAAAGTGGCAGTCGTTCCTGGCATTTTCAACATCAACGAGCCTTTGCTCTTCGGTTTGCCGATCGTCTACAATATTGATTTGGTCATTCCGTTCATTTTGGCACCAATGGCAAGTGCCATGGTCGGCTACTTTTCAATTGCAACGCACTTCGTTCCAAAAATTACTGCCCAACAACCATGGCCGACGCCAGTTGGTCTGAGCGGTTTCATCGCAACGCAAAGCTGGCAAGGTGCAATTGCAACGATTCTCGCCGCAGTTGTCGCCGGAGCAATCTGGTTCCCGTTCATCCGTCGCTATGACTTGAAACTTGCTAAAAAAGAGGCAGAAGGAGCAACGGAAGCTTAACGCCAAAATACCAAAAAAGCTTAGGATCTCAATTCTTGAGAACCTAGGCTTTTTTTTATAAAGTTTCAATCCATGCATCAATTTCCTCAAGCGGCGTAACCAGCCTGCTTGGTTCAACGAGCGGCGTAAATTCGATAATCTCGGAACTTTCAACATATGTATCGGGTGATATGCGCTTCATCTCATCATTGACGTTGAGCGGGATTCCTGAATTTGTCACAAAAACAGTTATCTTTTCAAGCGCTGCATTTTTCAAAAAGGACTCGACGCAAGGAGGAGTGTGATACCACCAAGTCGGCATCCCCAAAATCACCTTGTCATACCTTGACAAATCGACTTCAAGCTGTTTGATCGGCCGCATAATCTCGTTGTCCGTCTCATTTCGTCCGATTTCCATCACTTCCTGGAGATTTTCCGGGTACGGTTCAATCGGCTCTATTTTGCAGATATCCGCCCCCGTCTTTTCAGCAATACGCTTGGCTATCGACTCTGTATTCCCGAATTTAGAGAAATAAAGCACTAACTTTCCCAAAACGATTCCTCCATAGCTTAGATATTGATTATGATAGCATAATATCTTTTTGAAATAAACTAAAAACAGCCTCGACGCGAGACTGTTCTTCAATACTGTCTTAATTGAATCCGTAGATTTTGCGGGCCATGCGGTAAACGTCAACAGCAGCTCTTCTGCCCAATTTGCCAGGAAGATGCAGGCCCATCCCCAAGGCTCCTCGCATCAGTTTATGATACAGCTTAGGGTTCTTTTCCTTGATGTAGTGCCAAAGCTCCTTTTTCTTATTCAACGATTCCCTTGATCCGTCTCTGATCAGCAAAATCGACGAAACGGAAGTAATTACCTCAATATACTTTTCCATATACTTGCCGATATGCGACTTCATCTCGACGTTATCCGTGTAATAATCAATCATTCGCTTGTTGACAAAAATCTGCTGATCGATTCTTCCAATCATGACTTTTTCGTTCACGGACTGATCCTCGCGCCCGATGAAGTAGTGATAAAGCGTAACGTCCAGATAATACATGTTCTTTACGTATTGGAGCGGTTCGAACACGTATAGATTATCAACGTAGAAAGTATGTGCCGGCAATTTGAGCTTAGCCTCGTCACGAACAAGCGTCGTCCGATAGATTACGGAGTGCATCAATAAGTACTTTCCAAACGGAAAATGAGTATCTTCCCACGTGAAAATGCAGTTCGTCGGAACGCATTTGCGATATTGCATGATTTTCTTGTGCTTGACGTTTTGCTTGTCATACATATAATTCGTAATCAGCATGTCAAGCTGCATGTCTTCTTCAATTGATTTTCTGAGAAATTCCATCACCTTCGGAAATGCCTTTCCATCCAGCCAGTCATCACTGTCAACTACGCGCACGTAATGCCCGGTCGCATGTTCAATCCCCGTATTCACAGCCTGTCCGTGCCCCCCGTTTTCCTGATGCACGGCCGTGATTATCCCCGGATAGCGTGCTTGGTAATTGTCAATCTTTTCAGGTGTCTTGTCCTTCGAACCGTCATCGACCAAAATGATTTCAACGTCAGATCCGCCCAACAGCAATGACTGAACGCAGCGATCCATGTAGGCGGCTGAATTGTAACAAGGCACTACGATGCTTAATGTTTTCAATGTAATACCTTCCCTTTTTCTAATTGTCCACTTAGTCAAATATAGCAAACATAAAACATCTCGGCAAGTTCTGAACAAATGTTTTCAGAAAACAGCTTGACGTTTTATCAATTCTTAACTAAAATCAAGTTTGTGCGTTAAAGATTTCTAAAGGATGTGTCTTCGTGATTTACTTACGCGGTATCCTGGTTGGCTTTGCCTTCGTGGCACCAATCGGAATGCAAAATATCTACATGTTCAACAATGCGCTTTCGAACAAAATGAGCAAAGCGCTTTTATATAACTTCTTGGTTTGGTTTTGTGACGCGCTGTTTTCATTTGCTGCATTTTACGGCATCGGCGCGCTGATTTCAGCTAATGAAATCGTTAAAATTATCGTCATGCTCGTTGGCGGCGCACTGACGTCTTACATCGGCTTCAATATTATTCGTTCTGCCAAACAGACTGCCATTGGTTCAGATTCAAAAAAGCAAACGCTTAAGCAAGCTTTGATGACTGCTCTCATCGTCAGTTGGGGAAATCCTCAAGCCATGATTGACGGTACCATGATGCTTGGCGCAAGTCGTGCCACTTTGACGTTTGAGCAAAGCATCCTCTTTATTACCGGCGTCGTAACCGCCAGTTTCATCTGGGATCACGGAATTACGATCGGTTTCAACCTGCTTCGCGACAAACTTCCGAAAAAGTTTTTGTTGGCAATCAACCTAATCAGCGGAATCATCGTTGCCATCTACGGTCTGTATCTGATTTTAACAGGCATCACAGAAATTCATTAGAACGTATAAATATACTTTAATTTTTTTAAACTAATCTTATTGACTTCAGATGGAGACCATATTATAATAAAATAGTTTCCGATGGTTGGAAACTGAAGGATAACTTTCCTTCACCTTTTCTATTTTCTATCGCTTGTAATGATTGTATCCCCTAATGCAATCATTCACTTGGTCCGATTCTTCGTCAGATGCACTTTGTACACGTGCGCCCCTAGTCTGACGAGAACGGACTTTTTTTGCAAGGTGTGGAAGCGAGCGGTTATGACCCCGTACGCAAGCTTTGGGCGACCGAAGGCGA